>Ga0209051_1000075_pt1 | contig 205011 bp, 201 predicted proteins | sample AraplaCvi_mMS_r2_2_FD_184286 | JGI IMG/M metagenome (GOLD analysis project Ga0209051, IMG submission 184286) | Arabidopsis root microbial communities from North Carolina, USA - plate scrape MF_Cvi_mMS_r2 (SPAdes) (version 2) | ecosystem: Host-associated > Plants > Roots > Endosphere | place...
AGTCCTCCTGGTACGGCGACTGCCTACCCGAACGCGACTTCCCCACCCTCATCAGCCTCTACCTGCAAGGCCGGCTCCCGCTGGACAAGTTCGTCAGCGAACGCATCGGGCTCGACCAGATCGAAGACGCCTTCCACAAAATGCACAGCGGTGAGGTCCTGCGCTCGGTGGTGGTCCTCAAGTGAGCACACCTCAACCGGCCCGCCTGATCCGCCACTGCCCATCCTGTTTCTCCACCAACCCGCTGATCTCCAACAGCGCCAGCGGCCCGAGCACCCGTTCGGGCGGCAGCGCGGCGCCGACGGAGATCTGATCGAGGCTGCGGAAGCCCCGCGCCGGCAGCGCCTCGTACACCTGAAGCTGTTCAGGGGTCAGGTCATCCAGCGGCGTCACCGGATGGTCGGGTTCGTCGGCGAGTTCACCGATCCGCCCGATCAATTCGACGACCTGTTCAGCCCGGTCGACCAGGACCGCGCCGTTGCGGATGAGGACGTGGCATCCCGCCGACGCGGCCGACGTCACCGGTCCCGGTACCGCGCACACCCTGCGCCCCATCGCATCTGCCCACGCCGCAGTGTTGGCCGCCCCACTGCGCAAACCCGCCTCCACCACCACCGTGGCACCGGAAAGCGCCGCCGCCAACCGGTTTCGCGTCAAGAACCGGTACCGGGTCGGCCGCTCCCCCGGCGGATACTCGCTGAGCAGCAGCCCTGAAGTAGCCACCCGGTGCAACAGTGCGGAATGCCCCGACGGGTACGGCACGTCGATACCCCCGGCGAGCACCGCCATGGTGACGCCATCCGACGCCAGCGCAGCGCGGTGCGCTGCCCCGTCGATGCCATAAGCACCGCCGGACACCACTGCGGCATCACGTTCGACGAGGCCCGCCGTGATCTCGGCAGCGACATGTTCGCCGTACGACGTGCACGCCCTGGTCCCGACGATCGCGGCCGCGCGTTCGGCGATGTCATCGAGTCGGGCCGGGCCGAGTGCCCACAACACCATCGGCGGATAACCCGACGGCCGCTCCCTCACCGCCTTGTTCGCGAAGGCGACGAACGACAGGTACGGCCACTCGTCGTCGTCGGGAGTGATCAGCCGCCCACCGCGGCGATCGAGAATCTCCAAATCCCTTGCCGCACAGTCGACCTGTCGCCGCGCGGCGACACTGCCGGTCAGTTCCTTGTCCTCCTGACCACGGCGAATCATGTCCGCCACCTCGACCGGTCCCCGGTCAGCCACCAATTGGGTCAGCCGCGGGCACGGTGGCTCGACCACACGCGACAGGTATGCCCACGCCTGTCGTTCCACATCGTCGTCACTCATCGCACATCTCCCTCACGGAAACTCAACGCCGTGCTGACGTCTTCGAGATTGGGTGAATTTCGGCCCCTCAGGTCGGCCAGGGACCACGCGACGCGCAACGTGCGGTCGACGCCGCGGATACTCAATCGCCCGGAGTCGAGCGACTTGCGCAGCGGCTCCATCGCATCCCGGCTCAGCCGAAATCTGCGGCGCAGCACCGGCCCCGGCACCTCGGCGTTGGTGCGCACCCCGACCTCCCGCCACCGCTCGGCGGCGGCGGCCCGAGCCGCAGCCACACGAGCACGGACCGCACTGGTGGATTCGGCGGCGTGATCGCCGAAGGCCCCCGCGAGTACCGGATGCATATCGACGCGCAGGTCGACCCGATCCATCAACGGCCCGGACAGCTTGCCCAGATACCGGCGCCGGTCGGCCGACGGGCACACGCAGTCCCGCGGGTTCGGCGGTGCGCACGGGCACGGGTTGGCCGCGAGCACCAACTGGAAACGAGCGGGATAGCACGCCACGCCGTCACGACGAGCCAGCCGAATCTTGCCTTCCTCCAACGGGGTTCGCAGCGCTTCGAGCACGCTGGTCCCGATCTCGGCGCACTCGTCGAGGAACAAAACGCCACGATGAGATCGGCTGATCGCCCCGGGACGCGCCATCCCCGAGCCACCGCCGACCAACGCCGAGACACTGGACGTGTGGTGCGGTGCGACGAACGGCGGACGGGTGATCAGGGGCGTATCGCCGGTGAGCAGCCCGACCACTGAATGGATGGCGGTGACCTCCAACGCCTCGTCGTCGGTCAGGTCGGGCAGCAACCCCGGCAGCCGTTGGGCCAGCATCGTCTTCCCGATGCCCGGCGGTCCGGTGAGCATCAGGTGGTGGGCGCCCGCGGCGGCGATCTCCACTGCCCACCGCGCTTGGGTCTGCCCCACCACGTCGGCGAGGTCAACGCTGTCGTCGGCGGCCGGCGCCGTCGCGTCGACTCTCTCGTCCAGGGCCGCCTTCCCATTGAGCCACGCCTGCAGCTGACCGAGCGTGCGGACGCCCCACACCTCGATGCCGTCGACCAGACTGGCCTCGGCCAGATTCTCCGCAGGCACCACCACCGACGGCCAGCCCGCGCGCTTGGCGGCCATGACGGCAGGCAGCACGCCCTTTACCGGGCGCACCCGGCCGTCGAGCGCCAGCTCGCCCAGCAGGACCGTCTTTTCCAGCCGCCCCCAGTGCGTCTTCAGATGCGCCGACAGCACCGAACAAGCGATGGCCAGGTCATACATCGATCCGCCTTTGGGCAGCGTCGCCGGCGACAGCCCGAGTGTCAGCCGTGACATCGGCCAGCTGTTGCCGCAGTTGGTGATCGCGGCCCGGACCCGATCTCGCGATTCCTGAAGCGCCGCGTCCGGCAGGCCGACCAGGTGCACTCCCGGCAGCCCCGAAGTGATGTCCGCTTCGATCTCGACCATGACGCCGTCCAGGCCGCAGATGGCCACCGAGTAGGCCCGCCCCAGCGCCATCAGCCGATACCTTTGAGGTGCACCAGTTCGGGCTGTCGGCCACCGAGGCGTACGCCGACCACGTCAATCCGAACGGCGGACCAGCGGGAGTCCTGCTCGGCGAGCCAGACACTCGCCAGCCGCCGCAACCGACGGGCCTTCTCGGGCGTCACCGCTTCCTCGATACCGCCGAACTCGTTGGTGGTGCGCGTTTTCACCTCGACGAAAACCACGGCACTGTGGTCCCTTTCGGTGGCGATGACGTCGAGTTCACCCCACCGGCAGCGCCAGTTACGGGCCAGGACCGTCATCCCCAGCGAGATCAGGTGGTCGACCGCAAGTTGTTCGCCGAGCGCTCCGATCTCGGCCCGGGTCATGCGTGGTGGTGTGTTCATGCCGCCACCGTGGCCGGTGCCACCGACAGATCAGGCGGCCAAGACACCGGATCCGGCGCCAGGGAGTCAGTTATGCACAGTGCGCGATTCATCCACAGGACCGTGTTACCGACTGATTACTGCCGAAGAGCGATCAATTGCTGCCAACGCTCGATCCGCCGAAATACCTTCGGGCTCTGACCCGTTGAACCGAGCATCAAAGCTTCGGATACAAGGAGTTGGGGACAATGAAGAAGCTCGGAATCGCCGCACTGGTGGCAAACGGACTGGCAGCAGCCGTCCTGGGACTGGCCGCGCCGGCATCGGCCGACTACTCCCACCACGACTGGGTCAACGACATCCACCCGCGCGCTGAGGCGCCGCAGGTCGACAACAGCGTGCATCAGAGCCGCTGAGCGTCAGCAGGATTCGGGGCCCCTCACCGAGGGGCCCCGAATTTTTTGCGAGCCGAGAGTTGGTTCGGCGTTCACCGAAACAACTGCGGGGTACCGATGGATGTATGGACACCGTCGACATCGACCGCTTCCCCGAGTTCGCGCCGTTCGCCGAGGCCGTACAGCGACGCAGCCCCGAGACGGGCACCTGGTGTGAGGCCTGGACCGTGCGCGACATCGTCATCCATCAGACCGGCAACGCCGAAGAACTCGCCCGGGTGCTGGAGGGTCACCTGACCGGTGAACCCGTCGACACCCGGAGATTCGAGGAACGCGAGCAGCCGTCCCACGCGATGAAAGATGCCGATCTGTGGACGGCGTTCAACGACCGCATGGTCCATCTCGGGCGCATCGCTGCCGCCGCTGACGCACTTCCTGAGAACACCGACGTCGCCTGGACCAGCCGCACGATGAAGGTGCCCTGGTTCGCCGAGCACATGCGCGAGGAACTGATCCTGCACAGCTGGGACATCACGGGAGACGACGCACCCGTTCGGGACCGACTGGCGCAACCTTGGATGACGGACCACAGCGTCTACGCGGTAGGCGTGCCGCTGCTGCGCCGTGGCCGCGAAATCCTGAAGCTGGAAGGGAACGAGTCCGTGGAGGCACGAATCCGAGTACCGGGTGACGACGACGTCATGGTCACCGCCGGCGCCGAGACCACGGCCATCACCCTGGTCCCGCCTGACGGCACGGCGACCATCGAGACAGACGCGGCAACCCGGGTGCTGCTGCTGTGGGGGCGCCGCCCTGCCGACCCGGGACGGATCCGCAGCGCCGCCGGCCCACTCGAACTCGGCCGGCTGCGCACTCTGCTCAGCGGCTACTGACCTACAACAGCGCAGGCACTGCCGCGTCGATGAGGTACGGCCCGGGCGTGGCGTAGCCGACGCGGAGCTGATCGGCCAACTCGGCGGTGGTCGTCGCCTTGCCCGACGGCACGCCCATGGCCGCTGCCAACGCCGCGAAATCCGTGGTCGGTCCCGAGAGGTCAAGCATCGCTGCGGCTTTCGGTCCGCCGGCTTGCGCTCCCACGCGCTGCAACTCCATGCGCAGAATCGCGTAGGCGGCATTGTTGAGGAGCACCGTCACCACGTTCAGCTGCTCGTGCGCCATGGTCCACAACGCCGAAATCGTGTACATCGCACTGCCATCGGCCTGTAGGCACAGCACCGGACGGTCCGGACGGGCCACCGCGGCACCCACCGCACTCGGCAGCCCGAAGCCGATGGCCCCGCCGGTCAGAGTCAACAGGTCATGCCGCGGTGCGCTCATCGTCGCCTGCGGCAGCAGGAACCCGCTGGTGTTGGACTCGTCCACCACGATGGCGTGGTCGGGCAGCGTCGCGGCCACCACATCAACCCAGTTCCGCGTCGTCAGCGCCGAATCTGCCGGCAGCTCCGGCACTTTCAGCTCCGTCAGTGCCGGCTCGGTACCCGGCGCCACCGCGTTGGCCAGTTCTTCCAGGCGCGCGACGACGTTGCCGCTCACTGTGTGCACCTGACAGCCTGCAGGCACCAGATCACTCGCCTTGCCCGGGTAGGCGAAGAACGACACCGGAGACCGGGCACCGGCCAGTACCAGGTGCTCGGCGCCGGTCAGCTGGAACTGGGCCGCCTCGGCGAGATACGCGAGCCGCTCGAAGTTGGGCAGCCCGGCGCCGCGTTCCAGCCGGGCCGGGAAGGTCTCGATCAGCACCTTGGTTCCGGTGGCCGTTGCAATACGGCCGGCCGCGCGAAGCGCGCGTTCCCGGCACGCCACACTACCCAGCAGCATGACGGTGCCGGGACCGAAGATGTCCGCAGCCACTTCGAGCAAGTCATGTTCGGCAGGGTCGACACCGGCCTGATAGTCGAACGCGGCACGACTCGCCGCGGGCTCCCCCGCAGCGGGCTCAGCACCTTCGGTCCACGACACGTCGGCCGGCAGGATCAGCGTGGCCACCTGGCCCTGCTGCGCGGCCTCGATGGCGGCAACCGCATCGGTGGCGGTGTCGGCCAATTTCTCGCACCGGCGCACCCAGCCCGACACCGTGCCGGCCATCGCGTCGATGTCAGATTCCAGTGGGGCGTCGTACTTCTTGTGCCCCAGCGCGTGGTCACCGACGACGTTGACCATCGGCGAATAGGCCCGCCGGGCGTTGTGCAGGTTGGCGATGCCGTTGCCCAGGCCGGGGCCCAGATGCAGCAGGGTGGCCGCAGGCTTGTCGGCCATGCGGGCATAACCGTCGGCCGCGCCGGTGACCACACCCTCGAAAAGGCAGAGCACACCACGTATCTCGGGCACCGAATCCAATGCCGCGACGAAGTGCATCTCGCTGGTTCCGGGATTACCGAAGCAGACGTCGACACCGGCGTCGACCAGTGTGCGGATCAATGCCTGTGCGCCGTTCATCGTTCTCCTTCGCCGGTTCCCTCAGCAGCCTGCCGACGACGCTACTACCGGTCCGCGATCAGACCTTCCTGCACCAACGTCGCGACCCGGGTCCCGTCTGGGCCGACCAGACTTCCGGTGATGACGCCACGTCCCCGTCCCGCGGCAGGCGAACGCGATTCCAGCAGATTCCACCGGTCCGCGCGGATCGGGTGGTGGAACCAGATCGAGAAATCGGTGGTACCGCTACGGTGGGTGCGCCCCTGCATGGAATGTCCGTGCACCTGCAGCGCCGGGTCGATGCCGTAAAGGTCGGTGATGTAGCAGGCAAACATCATGTGCGCCAACTGGTCCGGTGGCATCGGCACCGTCGCCCGCCACCACATGCGTCGCACGAACTCGCCCGACGACCGATCGTCGACGATCCGGATGTCGATTTCGTCCAGCGGTACCGCCGGCGCCGGCCCCGGTGGCCCGGTCATCGGCAGCAGCTCGGGATCGACTGGCAGCGAACGGGATTCATGGTGCTCGGGACCGACAAGATCCGCCGAGAAGGACACCGTGGCAACGGTCAGCAGCCGCCCGTCCTGAAAGGCCTCGACCCGCCGTGCCGCCGCGGTCCGCCCGTCGTACACCCGGGCCACGGTGTAATCCGTGGTGGCACCGGCCTCGCCACCCCGCAGGTACTGCAGGTGCATGGCGGTCGGGCGCATCTCCGGATTGACGGTCTGACACGCCGCAGACAGACTCTGCGCCATCAGCAGCCCGCCGAAGGCCCGCTTGCCGTCCGGTCCGCCGGCCTCGCCCACCCAGGCATCGGGCCCGGCACCGGGCGACACCACCAGCAGATCAGGCAGCACGGTCACGCCACGGTCCCCGCTTCCGTCAACCGGGCGACGTCGTCCGCGGTGAGCCCGAGCTCGGTCAGCACTGCGGCAGTGTCGTCGCCGAGTGCCGGCGCCGGCCGCGCCGGCGGATACTCACCATCGATCCGCAGCGGTAGTCCCGGCGCCAGGTGGCGGCCGATGCGCGGCTGGTCAAGTTCGGTGAACAGTGGGTTCTCGGTCACCTTGGGGCTCGCGACCACCTCGCCGAAGTCGCGGTAGCGTTCCCAGAGGATCGACGTCGCACCCAGCGCCGCCGTGACCTGCTCGGCGGTGTGCGTGCAGAACCAGCCGGTGAACAGGCCGGTGAGCGCGTCGCGGTGCAGATACCGCTGTCCTTCATCGGTGAAGTCGGCTCTCAGGGATTCCGACAGTGCCGCAACAGCTTTCGCCGTACCCGTGACCTCGACGAGGTCCCGGAAGTGCCGGCCGGTCAGCGCGACGATCATGAACGCGGCGCCGTCGGCACTGACGAACTGCTGCCCGTACTGCCCGAAGATCGAATTCCCGATGCGCTCGCGGCTCACGCCGTTGACCATCACCTCGGTCAGGAAGCTGAGGTTCCCGGCGGTCGCCAGAGCCACGTTCTCCAACGGGATGCCGACCTGCTGACCTTGGCCGCTGACGTCGCGGTGCCGCAGCGCCGCCGTCACCGCCAGCGCCAGGTAGAGGCCGCACGACACGTCCCAAGCCGCCAGCACGTGGTTCACCGGCGTCTGCAGCTCGGCAGGACCGGTGACCAACGGAAAGCCCAGCCCCGCGTTGACCGTGTAGTCCACGGCCGTGCCGCCGTCGGCCCGGCCGGACACCTCGGCGTGGATCAGGTCGGGCCGCAGCGCGGACAGGGTCTCGTACGAATGCCATTGCCGGCCCGCCACATTGGTGATGAAGACACCGGCGTCGACGATCAGCCGGGTCACCAGCTCCTGGCCTTCCGGTGCGCGCATGTCCACCGCGGCCGATCGCTTGCCCTTGTTCAGCCCCGCCCAGTAGATGCTCTCGCCGTCGTCGGTGACGGGCCAGCGGTGATAGTCGGCGGCGCCGCCGACCGGATCGATCCTGATGACCTCGGCGCCGAGCTGCGTCAGCGTCATCCCCGCCAGGGGCACGGCGACGAAACTGGAGATTTCGACGATGCGCACGCCCGCCAGCGGACGCGCAGACTCTGGCACGGTCATCTGGACACCATAAAGGCCGTCCGCAGCACGACCGGGCGCCCCCGGGCGCGTCGCGTCCCGCCGGACGGGAGGTGGTCGCGACCGCGTGACATCCGCACCGTAATTTGGAACGCATGACAGAGCTGAAGGAAGTCCAGACCGAGCGCGGAACGTTGCGTTATTACGACGAGGGAACCGGGCCTGTAGTGCTGTTTCTGCACGGTTCCGGCCCCGGCGTGACGGGATGGCGGAACTTCCGCGGCATTCTGCCGACGTTCGCGGCACACTTCCGCTGCCTGATCCTCGAGTTCCCCGGATTCGGCGTCAGCGACGACTTCGGTGGCCACCCGATGATCGACGCGCAGTCCGCGGTGGTGCCCTTCCTCGACGCGCTCGACGTCGAGAAGGTGGACATCGTCGGCAACTCGATGGGCGGCGGTGTCGGCATCAACTTCGCCATCAACAACCCGGATCGCATCGGCAAGCTGGTCACCATCGGTGGTATCGGCACCAACATCTTCAGCCCCGGCCCGTCCGAGGGCATCCGGCTGCTACAGGAGTTCACCGAGGACCCGACCCGGCAGCGGCTGATCGACTGGCTCCACTCGATGGTCTACGACGAGAAGATCGTCACCGAAGAGCTCATCGAAGAGCGCCTGAAGCTGGCGTCCGATCCGGAGACTCTCGAATCGGCTCGCCGCATGTACGGCAAAGCTGCCTTCAAGATGATGATGAAATTCATGCGGTCGGCCGACGCGCCGCCACAGCCGTGGGCACAGATGCACAAGGTGAAGGCGCCGACGCTGTTGACGTGGGGGCGCGACGACCGCGTCAGCCCGCTGGACATGGCGCTGATCCCGATGCGCACCATCTCCAACGCCGAGCTGCATGTGTTCCCGAATTGCGGACACTGGGCGATGATCGAGGCCAAGGAAGCGTTCGAGAGCACGGTGCTGGGCTTCCTGCAACGCTGACCTTCGTCACGAGCGGCCGCGGCCGCGCACCGGTCCGATGGTGTGCGGTGCGCGGCCGTTCGCTTACCTCCGGAAGTCCGGAATATATTGTCCGGCTTATCAATTGACCGCGCTGACACAGCGGTATCGACCGCTAGAGCAGCGGGTCACGTTGCGCGCCAAGATGATTGCCGGTGGCGAGTGCGCGGAGACAACCATCACGCCCCGAAATTCGTACCAAATGGCCGATTTCGAGCCGGACGCTGCGCGCGCATCCTAGGATCACCCCCATGAATCGCTTGTCCGGTGCCGACGCCACCTTCTGGTTCGCGGAGACCAACAGTTGGCACATGCATGTGGCCGCCTCGTCGATCTACGACCCCACCGACGCACCGGATTTCAGTTTCGAGTCGGTGAAAGCGCTCATCGCGGCCCGTTTGCCGGAGATGCCGCAATTGCGCTGGCGCGTGACCGGCGCGCCACTGGGCCTCGACCGGCCGTGGTTCGTCGAGGACGAGGAACTCGATATCGACTTCCACGTCCGCCACATCGCGGTACCGGCCCCCGGCGGCCGCCGCGAACTCGACCAGTTGGTCGGACGGCTCATGTCCTACAAGCTGGACCGGTCGAGGCCACTGTGGGAACTGTGGTTCATCGAAGGCGTCGAGGGCGGCAGGGTCGCGGTGCTGATGAAAATGCACCACGCCATCATCGACGGCGTTTCTGGAGCGGGCCTCGGCGAGATTCTGCTGGACCTCACCCCCACTCCGCGGCCGCCGGCCGCTGAACCGACCCGGTCACTGGTCGGTGTCAGGGCTCCCGGCATCGAGCTGCAGGCCCTGGGCGGGCTGATCAACATCGGAATCAAGACGCCCTACCGAGTCGTGCGTTTCCTGGAGCAAACCGTGCGCCAGCAGATTGCGGCGCTCGGCGTCGCCAACAAGCCGCCGGGCTACTTCGACGCACCGCCCACGCGGTTCAACGGACCCATCTCACCGCACCGCCGGGTCAGCAATTCCGGCGTGTCCCTCGAGCGCGTGAAAGCGGTCAAGGAAGCGTTCGGCGTGAAGGTGAACGACGTGGTGCTGGCGCTGGTCTCGAGCGCCATGCGGACCTATCTGGAGGACCGCGGCGAACTGCCCGACAAGTCGCTCATCGCACAGGTTCCGGTGTCGACCCGCACCGAGAGCTCCAGCGACCAGGTCGGTAATCAGGTCAGCGCGATGTCGGTGTCGCTGGCGTCCGACATAGTCGACCCCGCCGAGCGCATCAAAGCCATCTACGCCAGCTCCCAGAGCGCCAAGGAAATGGCGAAAGCACTTACGGCGCACCAGATCATGGGGCTGACCGATACCACTCCGCCCGGCCTGGTGGCCCTGGCCGCCCGGGCCTACACCGCAAGCAAGCTCGGCGGCACCCTCAAGCCGATGAACCTCGTCGTGTCCAACGTGCCAGGGCCGCCCGTGCCGCTGTACATGGACGGCGCGGTCCTCGAACAGATGATGCCGATGGGCCCCTTGGTGATGGACGTGGGACTCAACGTCACCTGCTTCAGCTACCGGGACCGGATCGATTTCGGCTTCGTCACCACACCCGAGATGGCCAACGACATCGACGCCATGGCCGACGCCATCGAGCCGGCGCTCGTGGAACTCGAGATCGCGGCCGGTCTCAAATAGTTAAGGAATTCCTTGACTGTCGCTGTGCATCGGCGGATAGTTAAGTATGTGCCTAACCATCTGGGATCCGACGAACTCGGCCGGGTTTTTCATGCACTGTCCGACCCGACCCGCCGGGTGATCGTGGAACGGCTCGTGCACCGGCCCGCATCGGTCAAGGCCCTGGCCGAGCCGCTGGCGATGTCCCTTCCCGCGGTCATGCAGCACCTGAAGGTCCTGGAGGACGCCGGCGTGATCGCGACCGAGAAAGCCGGCCGCGTACGCAGTTGCCGGGTCGAACCAACTGTGTTGCGCGCAGCCGAACACTGGCTCGGAGAGCAACGCACGCGATGGGAAAGGCAATTTGATCAACTCGACGACTACCTGAAAGGACGATGATCATGGCGATCACGCATTCGACGTTCACGCTGGAACGGCGCTTCCCAGCCTCGGTCGAGAGGGTGTTCCAGGCGTGGGCGGATCCGCAGGCCCGCAAGCGATGGATGGCTCGAGGAGCGGAGCATTCGCAAGACTTTGTGGTCGGAGGGCTCGAGACGGTCAAGGGATCGGACCCCCAGGGCCGACCGTTGACCTACCAGGCGCAGTACGCCGAAATCGTCGCCAATGAACGAATTCTCACGACGTCAACACTGCATACCGGAGCGCAACTGTCGACCGTCTCGGTCACAAGCGTGGAGTTTCACGACGAGGGCAGCGAGACCCTGATCATCCTGACCGAGCACGGAATCTATCTCCCCGGCCAGGAACAACCCGCATGGCGTGAGCACGGGACCGCAGAGCAACTGGACACCTTGGTCGCGGAGTTCACCACCACCGCTGAACCAGAGGAGAACTGATGACGGGCCACGTCGATCGACACCGCCACGTCACGCCTTCTGCGTCAGCCCCGCATCGACGACCAACTGGGTGCCGGTGATGTAGCGGGCCTCGTCCGACGCCAGGAACACCACCGCGTTGCTGATGTCCTCGGGCTCCACCCACGGCACCGGTAAGAGATTGCGCGCGGAAAGAACTTCGGCGACGTCCTCTTCCGTCGGATTCTCCAGATCGGGCCGGATCCGCTTGAAGGTCTCGGGGTTCAGCACCATCGCGGTGCCGACGGCCCCGGGATGCACGGTGTTCACTCGAATTCGCTTGGGCCCCAGTTCATTCGCCAAGGTACGCGCCAGGCCGACCACCGCATGCTTGGTCGCGGTGTACGCCGAGGTGTTCGCGGTGCCGCGAAGACCGTTGGTGGAACTGATGATCACCACGGATCCGCCACCCGGGCCGAAATGCGGAACGCTGGCCTTGACCGTGTGCCAAACCCCGGTGAGGTTGACCCCGATGACACGCTGCCAGTCTTCGGAGCTCACCTCCCAGGCCGGCGCCGAGGCCGAGTGGATGCCGGCATTGGCGACCACCACGTCCAGCCGGCCGAACTCCCAGACGCCCTCATCGACCGCGGCCTGCATCTCGTCGAACGACGACACGTCGGCCACACCGGTGTGGCAGCGCTGGCCGCGCTGCTTCACCGTCTCGGCGACGTCAGCCAAATCCGCTGCGGCACTGGCGACATCGAGAGCGATGATGTCGGCACCCGCGTCGGCGAACCGCTCGCAGTGGGTCCGGCCGGTGCCGCGCGCGGCACCGGTGACGAGCACGACCTTGTTCAGCAGCCCCGACATCAGCCGGCCTTGGTCAGTTCAAATCCCTTGTACCCGGCGGCCGCCACCTCGGCGCAGATGTCGTTGTAGGCGGCGAAGCCACCGATGAACAACATGAAAACCCTTGGCTTGCCAGGCACGTTCGCGCCCATGTACCAGGAGTTCGCCTTCGGGAACAGCGTCTGATCGGCGCGGCGCACCAGTTCGGCGCCCCAGGCGTCGACGGCATCGGTGGTGGCCTCGATGGCCGCGTAACCGTGCTTGCCGACGTACTCGATGGCATCGGCGATCCAGTTCACGTGGGCTTCGGCGTGCAGCACCATGTTGGCCAGCACCGCCGGCGCGCCGGGTCCGTTCACCAGGAACATGTTCGGGAAACCGTCGACACCCAGGCCCAGGTAGCTGCGCGGTCCGTCGACCCAGTTCTGCTTGAGCTTCTCACCACCGCGGCCGGTGATGTCGATGCGGCCCAGCGCGCCGGTGAGCGCGTCGAACCCGGTGGCGAAGATGATGGCGTCCAGGTCGAACCGGGCCTCGGTGGTGGTGATGCCGGTGGCGTCGATCTTCTCGATCGGGGTCTTCTTGACGCTGACCAGCTTCACGTGGGGCTGGTTGAACGTCTGGAAGTAGTTGGTGTCGGTACAGATTCGCTTGGCGCCGATCGGGTGGTCGTTCGGGATCAGCATGTCGGCGACTGCCGGGTCGTCGATGACAGCGCGGACCTTCTCTTCGTAGAACTTCTTGGCCTCGGCATTGGCCACCGGGTCCACCATCTGGTCCAGGAAGGTCTTGCTGAACAGCACACCGCCCAACTGCCAACGCTTTTCGAACTCGGCGCGGCGCTCTTCCTCGGACAGCTCCATGGTCAGTTTGGGGTGCGCCAGGTGCGGAGAGCCGCCGCCGCTGCGCCACGACAACTCACGCCGTTCGTCGTAGTTCGCCTTGACCTCCGCTTCGCGCTCGGCCGTCAGCGGCTCGTTGCCGGCGGGCACCGAGAAGTTCGGAGTGCGTTGGAAGACAACGAGTTCGGCGGCCTGCGCGGCCACGATCGGCGTGCTCTGGATGCCCGACGAACCGGTACCGATGAGGCCGACGCGCTTGCCGGTGAAGTCGACGCCCTCGTGCGGCCAGTTCGCGGTGTGGTAGGTCTCGCCCGCGAAGGTCTCGACGCCAGGAATGTTCGGCAGCAGCGGATCGGACAGCGCTCCGGTGGCCATGACGCAGAACTGCGCGTCCACGGTCTCACCGGTGTCTGTGACGACCGTCCAGCGCAGTGTCTCCTCGTCGAGCGTCGCCGAGACGACGCGGGTGTTCAGCCGGATGTCGCGGCGCAGGTCGAACCGGTCGGCGACATGGTTGATGTACGAGAGGATTTCGGCCTGGGTGGCGTACTTCTCGGTCCAGGTCCACTCCTGCTGCAGGTCCTTGTCGAAGGAGTAGCAGTAGTCGATGCTCTCCACGTCGCACCGGGCACCGGGGTACCGGTTGTAGAACCACGTGCCGCCGACATCCGAGGCCGCCTCGAACACCACGACCGAATGGCCTTCCGACCGCAGTTTGTGCAGTGCGTAAAGACCGGCGAACCCGGCACCGACTACTACGACGTCAACCTGTGCTGCGCTGCTCATAGTGCGAAGTTAGCCGTCCTCGCGAAGCCCCAGTACGAGGCGTCCCGGTGACCGGACGACCCGGCGAAGCGCGTCCCGGCCAACGGTCCCGTGGCGACCGGGACGCGCCCGAATCCAGGTCGGGTGACGGATTTTCGTCCGCTGACCGGGAACAGCCTCCCGGTGCGCCGCGGGTGCGGTAAACCATTAGTTAGCCCATCACAGGAGTTAGGAAAAGACCATGACCCAGCGGGTTATCGACAAACTCGGTGACATCGCCGACCAGCTTCGCGAACAGGCCTGGGAGGCAGAGAAGTTGGGCCAGCTGCCCGACGAGACCGTGAAGCTGATGAAGGCCGCCGGCAACATCAAGTTGCTGCAGCCCAAGGAATACGACGGCCTGGAAGTGCATCCGCGCGAGTTCGCGGAGACCGTGATGGCGACCGCCGCCCTCGACCCGGCCGCCGGCTGGATCAACGGCGTCGTCGGTGTGCACCCGTACCAGCTGGCCTACGCCGACCCGAAGGTCGCCGCCGAGATCTGGGCATCCGACACCGACACCTGGGTGGCCTCCCCCTACGCCCCTCAGGGCGTGGCCCGACCGGTCGACGGCGGCTACATCTTCAACGGCCGCTGGCAGTTCAGCTCGGGCACCGACCACTGTGAGTGGATCTTCCTGGGCGCCATGCTCGGTGATGCAGAGGGCAAGCCCCTCATGCCGCCGCAGATGCTGCACATGATCCTGCCCCGCAGCGACTACGAGATCGTCGAGGACTCCTGGAACGTCGTGGGCCTGCGCGGCACCGGATCCAAGGACGTCATCGTCAAAGACGCCTTCGTCCCCACCTACCGCACCATGGACGCCACCAAGGTGATGGACGGCCGCGCCCAGCGCGAAGCCGGCATGACCTCGACGCTGTACCTGATGCCGTGGTCGACCATGTTCCCGCTGGGCATCTCGTCCGCCGTCATCGGTATCGCCGAGGGCGCCCTGGCCGCCGCCCTCGACTACCAGCGCGAACGGGTCAACTCCAGCGGTGTGGCCATCAAGGACGACCCGTACGTCATGTACGCCATCGGCGAGGCCGCCGCCGACATCAACGCCGCCCGCCAGGAACTGCTGGCCAACGCCGACCGCATCTACGACATGGTCGACGCCGGCAAGGAGGTGTCCTTCGAAGATCGCGCCGCCGGCCGGCGCACCCAGATCCGCTCGGTGTGGCGCGCGGTGTCGGCCGTCGACGAAATCTTCGCCCGGTGCGGCGGCAATGCCACCCGCATGGACAAGCCGCTGCAGCGCTACTGGCGTGACGCGCACGTCGGCCAGGCCCACGCCATCCACGTCCCCGGCACCACCTTCCACGCATCGGCGCTGAGTTCGCTTGGCGTGGATCCCCAGGGCCCGCTGCGAGGCATGATCTGACGTGACGGATCTGAAGAGCCTGGGCTATGTGAAGGTCCAGACCGCCGATATCGAGCGCTGGCGCCAATTCGCTTTCGACGTACTGGGTTTCGCGAAGGGTAGCGGTCCCGATCCGGATGCGCTGTACCTGCGGATGGACGAGCGCACCGCGCGCATCATCGTGGTACCGGGCGACGCCGACCGCATCGTCACCGTGGGGTGGGAGGTCCGCGACGGCGCCGCGCTACGGCGGGTGCAGGCCACCCTGGACGCCGCCGGTGTGCCGTGGAAGCAGCTGTCGCTGGAAGAGGCCGACGCCCGCCGTGTCGACGAGGTCATCGCGTTCGCCGACCCGGCCGGCAACGACGTCGAGGTGTTCCACGGCGCGGTGCTGGACCACAGCCCGGTCGTGACGCCGTTCGGCGCCCGCTTCGTCACCGAGGGTCTGGGCCTGGGCCACGTCGTGCTGCCCGCGCAGGATGCCAAGGGACTGTTCACCTTCTACACCGATGTGCTCGGCTTCTTGCCCCGCGGTGCCTTCCGGGTGCCGGCTCCCCCGGAGTTCGGCCCGTTGCGGGTGCAGTTCCTGGGCATCAACGAGCGGCACCACAGCCTGGCGATCTGCCCGGCCGCGACGCTGCGCGATCCGAAACTGATCCACCTCATGGTCGAGGTCGACACGCTGGACGCCGTCGGGCAGGCGCTCGACCGCGTGAACCGGGATGGGTTCCAGCTGTCGTCCACGCTGGGCCGCCACACCAACGACAAGATGGTGTCGTTCTACGTGCGTTCGCCCGGCGACTGGGACATCGAGTTCGGCACCGAGGGCATGAAGGTCGACGAACGGTATTACACCGCAGAGGAAATCACCGCCGACAGCTACTGGGGCCATGAGTGGATGGGCGTTCCGCCGCGGGCGATGCTGCCATGAGCGCCCCCGTGAGACCGGTCCCCGCATCCTCGATCACCGCGTGGGATGACGAGGCCGACGTCGTCATCGTCGGCTACGGCATCGCCGGGGCGGCCGCCGCGGTGGAAGCCTCGGCGGCCGGCGCGGACGTCCTGGTCGTCGAGCGCACCGGCGGCTGGGGCGGCGCCGCTGCCATGGCCGGCGGGTTCATCTACCTCGGCGGTGGCACCGCTCTCCAAAAGGCCTGTGGTTTCGACGATTCCGTGGAGAACATGGCCGCCTTCCTGAAGGTGGCCATGGGTCCCGGCGCTGACGCGGACCGGATCGACGACTACTGCGCGGGCAGTGTCGCCCACTACGACTGGCTGGTGAGCTGCGGCGTGCCGTTCAAGCCGGTGTTCTGGGGCGAACCGGGCTGGGAGCCGCCGAGCGACGAGGGCCTGATGTTCACGGGCGGCGAAAATTCGTTCCCGTACAACATGATTGCCGCTCCCGCGCCGCGCGGCCACGTGCCGCAGATGACCGACAAGGTCGCCGGCGAGCGTAGCGGCGGCTACATGCTGATGAAGCCGCTCGTGGAAACCGCCACCGCGCAGGGCGTCCGGCCGATCTACGACACCGAGGTGCAGTCGTTGATCACCGAGGCCGACGGCCGGGTGGTCGGCATCGTCGCGCGCCGGTACAGCGACACCGTGGCGATCAGAGCCCGCCGCGGTGTGGTGCTGGCCTCGGGCAGCTTCGCCTACAGCGACGCGATGGTCGCGCAGTACGCACCCCGCATCGCGGGGCGTCCGGCGGCGAGTATCGAGCAGCACGACGGCCGGGCGATCCGGATGGCGCAGGCGCTCGGCGCCGACCTGGCGCACATGGACGCCACCGAGGTGGCGTTCTTCTGCGACCCACAGCAGTTGGTCCGCGGCATCCTGGTCAACGGCTTCGGTCAGCGCTACATCGCCGAGGACACCTATGCGGGACGCATCGGCCAGCAGACGCTGTATTACCAGGACAACACTGCGTACCTGATCATCGACGGCGACGCGATGGAGGAGGCCATGGCCGCGACCTCGGCGACGCCGTTCCTGCGGCGCCCGGCCACCTGGGTGTGCGAGACGGTCGCCGAGCTCGAAGGCGAGATCGGGCTGCCCGAGGGCGTTCTGCAGCACACCGTCGCCTATTACAACGAGCACGCCGCCCGCGGCGAGGATCCGCTGCTGCACAAGAAGCCGCAGTGGCTCCGTCCGATCGGGTCTCCGGTCGGTGCGATCGACCTCCGTAACAGCACGGGCGGCTTCACTCTCGGCGGTCTGCTGACCACGCTGGACGGCCGCGTACTGCACGTCGGTGGCGAGCCGATTCCCGGACTGTTCGCGGCCGGCCGGACCGCGGCAGGGCTGGCTGCCTGGGGTTATGCCAGTGGTGTGTCCCTGGGTGACGGCAGCTTCTACGGGCGCCGTGCCGGGAGGTCCGCGGCGCGGAGCTGAACCCCGTCCGGCGTGTCGTCAGTGCGCGTGTCGCCGAACCGCAAGTCCCACAGCCGTGTCCCAAATTTGGGTCATGAGCTGCAAAATTGATATACGAGGCGCCCCCGCCGGCCCGGCCCGGGGGCGCCTCCTCGTGCATATATTCTCCCGCGCTCCCGCCAAATGTGTGACAAGCCCCACCGGCATGTGATACAAACAGGCATATTCCTAATAGGAATATCTACACGGAGCAACGGAGCTTGGAGGCCGACATGACAGCAGCAGTCGAATCCACCACCCCCAGCGCGGTCATCGACCGGGTATCGCTGGTCCTCGACGCGTTCGACGGCCCCGGCCGCCTGACCCTGGCGCAGATCGTGCGCCGCACGGGGCTGCCCCGGTCCTCCGCCCACCGGATGCTGGAGCGTCTGGTGCAGTTGCGCTGGCTGCGTCGCAACGGCCGCGATTACGAACTGGGGATGCGTCTGGTGGAACTCGGCTCACTGGCCGTGCACCAGGACCGCATGCACCGTGCCGCCGGCCCGCTGCTGCACGAACTGCACCGCGCCACCGGACTCGTCGTCCACCTCGCCGTGCTCGACGGCGGCGACGTCGTCTACCTGGAGAAGGTCGGTAACGGCATGATGACCGTGCTGCCGTCGCGCGTGGGTGGCCGTCAGCCGGCGCACTGTACCGCCGTCGGCAAGGCCATCCTGGCCTACAACCAGGACGCCGAAGTCGACCTCATGAGCCGCAAGACCAAGTACTCCATCGCGAACCGCGCCCAGCTCGCCACCGAACTGGCCAAGGTCCGCGCCCATGGCGTCGCCTTCGAGCGCGAAGAGTCAGTGCCCGGATTCGGTTGCGTCGCTGCGCCGATCGGCCGCCAGGGTGAGGCAGTCGCCGCCGTCTCCGTGTGTGGTCCAATGAACCGCATGGCCTTCGAACAGCTGACCGCCCCGGTGCGCATGACCGCCATGGGCATCTGGCGCAATGCCGAGGATTCCCGAGTCGCGCCGACGCTGCAGCCGATGCGGCCGCTGCGCATGGGCCCGGCACTGCAGTACGCATGAGCCTGGACCCCCAGATCGCCGGCCTCCTCGATGCACTCAACGGCGGCTTCCCCGACCTGCCGAACATGACCGGCGCGGAGGCGCGCGCCGCCATCCGCGCGCGGTTCGTCGCACCTGCCGAACCCGAAGCGGTCGGCTCCGTCACCGGCACCGAGGTCGACGGCATCAGGGTCCGCATCTACCGGCCCACCACCGACGGGTCGGGCGGTCCGCTCCCGATCTTCGTGTTCGCGCACGGCGGCGGCTTCGTCTTCTGTGATCTGGACTCGCACGACGGACTCTGCCGCAGTTTCGCGAATTCAATTCCCGCCGTGGTCGTTTCGGTCGACTATCGGCTCGCTCCCGAGTATCAGTGGCCCGCGGCAGCCGAAGACGTCTATGCGGTGACCCAGTGGGCCGCCGCCCATGCCGCCGAACTCGGCGGCGACCCGACCAAGCTCATCGTCGGGGGTGACAGCGCCGGCGGCAACCTCGCCGCCGTCACCGCCCTGATGACCCGCGACCGCGGCGGTGCGCCGCTGGCCGCACAGGTACTGCTCTACCCGGTACTGACCGCCGACTTCACCTACGGCTCGTACCACGAGTTCCGCACCGGCTACTACAACACCACTGCCGCCATGCAGTGGTACTGGGACCAGTACGTCCCCAACACCACCGACCGTGAAAACCCCTATGCGGCACCACTGTCCGCCTCCGTCGAGGGCGTCGCCCCGGCCATTCTCGTGGTCACCGGCTACGACCCGATGCGGGACGAGGCCCTGGCCTACGCCGAGGCACTGCGCGAGGCCGAGGTTCCGGTGGCCGAGCTCTACTACGGCGCCATCCACGGCTTCCTGACCATGCCGGTGCTCGACATCGCGCACCGCGCCCGCCGTGACGTGGCCGATGCCGTCACCAAGCTGCTCGCCGACTAGACGGCGACTCCCCCAACCAATCGAGGAGATCATCATCGGCACCTACGCAGTTACCGGTTCGGCATCCGGCATGGGATACCAGGCGGCGGCACAATTGTGCGCGCAGGGCCATACGGTCATCGGCGTCGACCTCAAGGACGCCGACGTCATCGCCGACCTGTCGACCGCCGACGGCCGGCGCACCGCCGCCACGCGGGTGCTGGAGTTGGCCGACGGCAAGCTCGACGGTGCCGTGCTGGCCGCGGGGATCGGCCCCGGCGCCGGCGCCGACCGCGCGCGGCTCATCGGCCAGATCAACTACCTGGGCACCGTCGAGCTGCTGACCGCCTGGCGGCCGGCACTCGCCGCCGCTGGTGATGCGAAAGTCGTTGCGCTGGGTAGCAACTCCAGCACGACGGTGCCCGCGGTCCCCCGCCACGCCATCAAGGCCCTGCTGGCCGGTGACGCCGACCGCGCGGCCCGGGCGGTGCGGTTCTTCGGCGGCGGCGCGTCTGCGCTCATGTATGCCGCGTCCAAGATCGCCGTGGCCCGCTGGGTGCGGCAGACCGCGGTGACGGCCGACTGGGCCGGCCGTGGCATCCGGCTGAATGTCCTGGCACCAGGGGCCATCATGACCCCACTGCTGCAAGCGCAGCTCGATTCGCCACGCGAGGGCAAGGCCGTGCGTGCCTTCCCGATCCCGACCGGCAGCTTCGGCGACCCCGTGCACCTGGCCAACTGGATCACCTTCATGCTGTCGGACTCCGCCGACTTCCTGTGCGGCAGCGTCATTTTCGTCGACGGCGGCACCGACGCCTACTTCCGGCCCGGCAGCTGGCCCAAGGGCGTCCCCCTGCGCGGCATTCCGCGATACGTGTGGCGGCACCGCCGGTTCGCCAAGACCCGCTAGGGAGACTCGGCGCGAATCACCTTGGGGCTCATGCCGTAGCGGCGCTTGATCGCGGCGCTCAGTGCGAAGGGGGTGCCGTAGCCCACGCGGCCCGCGACGGCCTCGATGGTGGCGTCGGACCCGCGCAGCAGGTCGACGGCCAACGCCAGCCGAATCTCGGTCAGCAGTGCCATCGGTGGCTCCCCGACGAGTTGGGTGAATCGCCGCGCCAGTGCCGCTCGGGACAACCCTACCTCGGCGGCCAGTGACCCGACGGTCCAGGGATGTGCCGGATTGTTCTCGATGAGCCGAAGTGCCGTGCCCACCTGGGGATCTCGATAGGCGCGATACCACGCCGGCGCGTCCGCACGGGAGAACCAACTGCGCAACGCGGCAATGGTTAGCAGATCGAGCATGCGGTCGAGCACCGCGCCCTGGGCCGGCTCATCGCGCGACATCTCTTGGAGCAGCAGATCGACCAGCATGCTGTTGACCTCGCCCCGCCGGACCACCACCAACGGCGGTAGCGCGGTGAGCAGCCGCCGGCACACCGCACCCACCTCTTCGTAGGCTCCGGTGATCAGCAAGGTCTCCGCGTCGGGGCGGGTGCCCCAGCTGCGGATGCCCAGACTCAGTGCCTCGCACAGTGGTTCACCCTCGATGGTCGTCGTGACCTGCCCCGGGTGCACGACGACTTCGGGCACGGTGGCCGCGTCATCGGCGACGGTATAGCAGTCGGGCCCACGGCAGATCGCGATGTCGCCCGCCTCGAGTTGCCGGCCTGCGGCACCGTCCGGGAGGACGATCGCCGAACCGCGGGCCACCACGACGACGGTGAGCGGCGCCTGGTCCTGCACCCGCAGCGACCATGGCGGGTCGAGCAACGACCGCATGAGAAATGCACCACGCGCGCGTGGCCCCTCCAACAACCCGGTCAGGGCATCCACGCGGAAAGCGTAGACGCTCACGTATGGAAGTGAGGCTTTTGACGATGGATCGTCCAACCCTGATCTCAATACGGTCAGCTCATGACCTTCACCAAGCTCCCGCAGCCGCTCGGCACGACGGCGCTCATCGTCGCTCTGCTGTCCTCCGGACTGCTCGCCGGCCTCTACTACGCGTACGCGGTGTCGGTGATGCCCGCGCTCGGCGCGTTCGACGACCGGACCTTCATCGACGTCATGAACAAGATCAACGTCGTCATCGTCAATCCGCCGTTCCTGCTGACTTTTCTGGGATCGGTCGGCTTCACCGCGCTGGCCGGTGCGTGCTACCTCAAGCCCGGCGCCCGCCCGGTCCTGATCTGGATCGGTATCGGCTTGGCCCTCAACATCGCCAGCCTCGCCATCACGTCGGTGATCAACGTTCCGCTGAACGACAAACTCGCCACGGCAGCCGGATCGAACGGTGCCGCCGATCTCGCCTCGCTCCGCGCGCAGTTCGAGTCGTCATGGGTGCGCTGGAACATGATCCGCGCGCTGGCCAACACCGCGGCCACCGGCGTCCTGGGCTGGACGCTCGCGGTGCCGGGCCGCGGTTGATGCGTGATTAACGCACGGTGACCACAACCCTGGGCCGGCGCGCAGAACTGCGGCATCGTCGCGGCGGTGGTGAGTTCGGAGCTCGAGGCCAGTGATGCGCAACTGGCGAAAGGCCTGCGGCGCAGGCATTTGAACCTGATCGCTCTCGGTGGGGTGATCGGCGCCGGACTGTTCGTCGGCAGCGGTGTCGTGATCGGCAGTGCCGGACCCGCGGCGATCGTGTCGTTCCTGATCGCCGGCATCATCACCCTGCTGATCATGCGGATGCTCGCCGAGATGGCAGTGGCGCAACCGGTGGTCGGTTCGTTCTATGTCTACGCCCGGCAGGCGCTGGGACGCCGTGGCGGTTTCGTCACGGGCTGGATGTACTGGTACTTCTTCGTCATCGTGGTCGCCGTCGAAGCCGTTGCAGGCGGACGCATCCTGCATCTGTGGCTGCCCGCGGTGCCTCTGTGGGTGCTCAGCCTCGGCCTGATGCTGGCCCTGACCGCGAGCAACCTGGTGTCGGCACGCTCGTTCGGCGAATTCGAGTACTGGTTCTCCTCGGTGAAAGTCATTGCCATCGTGGTGTTCCTGGGCATGGGCGCACTGTGGATCACCGGACTGTGGCCGCACTCCACACCCGGCCTGGCCAATCTGATCGACAACGGGGGCTTCGCTCCGCTCGGCTGGGGTGCGGTGCTGGCGGCCGTGGTGCCTTGCGTCGCGTTCTACACGGGCGCCGAGATCGTCACCATCGCCGCCGCCGAGTCCGACGAGCCCGAGCAGGCGGTGTCGCGGGCCATGAAGTCGATCGTGTTCCGCATCATCGGGTTCTACGTCGGATCGATCCTGGTGGTGGTGGCCATCCAGCCGTGGAACACCAAGAGCGTGAGCATCAGCCCCTACGCCTCGGTGCTGACGGTGCTCGGAATCCCGGGTGTCGCGACGATCATGAACTTCATCGTCCTGACCGCGGTCCTTTCCTGCCTCAACTCCGCGCTGTACACCACGTCACGAATGCTGTTCGCCCTCACCACTTCTGGCGATGCCCCGCGCTTCTTCACCAAGCTGTCCCCCAGTGGGGTTCCGCGGCGCGCGATTCTGCTGGGCACCCTCGTCGGTTACGCGTCGGTCGCCGCGACCTACGTCTGGGGCGACGTGGTCTTCAACTTCCTGATCAACTCCTACGGTGCCGTCGCGCTGTTCGTCTACCTGATCATCGCGATATCACAGGTCGTCCTGCGCCGCCGGATCGAGCGGACCGCGCCCGGCACACTGAAGCTGAAGATGTGGCTGTTCCCGTGGCTCAGCTACGCGACCATCGCACTCATGGCGACCGTGATCCTGGCGATGGCGTTCCTGCCCGATACCCGATCCCAGTTCCTGATGAGTGGTGTCACCCTGGCCGTCATCCTCGTTTCCTTCGAGGTGGTCCGGCGGCGCACCTCACCTGTAGCCGAGCCGGCGACGCCGGTTGCGGTCACTGCCCGGTAGCAAGAATGCTGATCGCGATATCGGTGGCCGGGCCGATGACGCTTTCGATGTCCAGGTCATCCTCGGCAGTCTGGGCAGCCAGCTCGCGCACACCGGCCAGCAGCATCACGGCTTTGGGCTTGGTGATCGGCGGCAGACCGGCACGCTGAAATCCCGGGTTGGTGGCGAGTTCGCCCAGCAGCGCGGCGAGTTCGGCGAAATTGCGCCGCTGAATCGGACGGGCGGCGGCGCCCAGCGCGGGCAGGTCGCGGATCCAGCTCAGTGAAATCGCCGGGCGCGCAGTCAGATGCGCGATGTAAGCCGTGAACATTTGACGAATCTGATTGTGCCAGTGCGCATCTGAGTCGACGGCTCGCCGGATGTCGGCGACCAGATCGTCGGTCACCGAGGCCAGCAGCGCCAGGTAGCACTCCTGCTTGTTCGCGAAATACAGGTAGAAGGTGGTCTTGGACGCCTGCGCCACCCGCACGATGTCGACGACGGACGTCGCGGCGTACCCGCGTTCGGCGATCAACGTGGCGAGGGCGTCCACGAATCGCTGACGGGCGTCGTCATCCTCCGTGTTGCGCATGGCAGTACGTTATCGTACTGTCCCCTGACGTGCGAGTACGACCTCGTACTCGAAGCTGGGGGAAGACGATGAGCCATCCTGTGCGCCGCCGGAGACACGGCGCCGCCGCCTGTGTGGCATCGACTGTCGCGCTGGCGTTGCTGGCCGTCGTCGGCGTCCCGCCGACACCCGCTGCCGCAGTGGCGATCACCCGCTGCCCATGGCGGGCCACCACCATCGCGAGTGGACTCGGTTCGCTGGAGAACCTCGGGTTCGACGGTGCGGGCACCATGCTGGTCTCACGCACCGTCGGCACTTCCGGGCAGTTGTACCGCCTCACGCCCGACGGTAAGAGCAGCACCTTCGTACCCAATGTTTCGGCGCCGGGCAGCATCACCGTCGCCGACGGCGCAGCATACTTCACCACCGGCAACAACTTTCTCTCCGGAGTCTTCGACAGCAGGGACGGCACCATCGCTCGCGTGGACCTCGGCACCGGCGCGCTGACGACGATCGCCACCAGGCTCACGATGCCCAACGGCATGGTCCGGTTGCCCGACGGTTCGTTCGTCGTCTCCCGCAACGTCGGCTGGACCACCGGACTGACCCGGATCAGCGCCGACGGCACCCGCGAAACCCGACTCGCGCCCGCGGTGACCATGGCCAACGGCCTGGCATACGACGCCGTGCGAGGCGCCGTCGTCGCGTCGATGGACCTGCATCCCGTGAGCACCCTCGCCATCGTGGACATCAACGACCCCAGCCACATCCGCACCGTCAACCTCGGGCTGTTCGGGCTGTTCGGATTCCCCGACGACCTCACTGTCGGACCGGACGGCCTCATCTACCTGGCGATGGACGGCGGCGACATCGTCCGCATCGACCCCGACCGGCACGCCGCGTGCATCCTGGCCTCGGGGATGTTCGGCAGCACCTCGGTGCGCTTCGGCGCGGGCACCGGCTGGGACCCACAAGCGTTGTACAGCACCGACCTCTTCGGCGCCGTCCGCAAGCTGACGCCGACGGCCGGTTGAGAAGACATCCCGGTGACCGGACCACAGCCGTCCAGCCGGACGCCGGGGCCGCAACAATCCTTCCGCAACGAAAGGACTTGCAGCATGGATAGATTCAGCGACCGCCGGGTCATCGTGACCGGCGCGGGGTCGGGCATCGGCCAGGCCACCGTGGCCCGCCTGCTCGATGAGGGCGGCACCGTTGTCGCGTGCGACATCTCCGCTGACGGCCTGGCCCGCACGAAGGAAGCCGCCGAAAAGGCCGGCACCGCAGCACGTCTCACCACCACGGTGCTCGACATCTCGTCCGAGGAAGACGTCACCACGGGCGTCGACGCCGCGATCGCCGCCATGGGCGGACTGGACGTGCTGGTCAACGTCGCCGCGATCGAGACCTGCTCGCACACCCACCAGACGACCCTGGCCGACTGGAACCGCATCATCGCGGTCAACCTCACCGGCACGTTCCTCATGACCCGCCAGGCGCTGCCCGCACTGCTGGCATCGGGGCGCGGTGTGGTCATCAACTTCACCTCGACCTCGGCGAGCTACGCCCACCCCTACATGGCGGCCTACTCCGCCAGCAAGGGCGGCATCCTGAGCTTCACCCACTCGCTGGCGCTCGAATACGCCAAGCAGGGGCTGCGCGCCGTGAACATCCAGCCCGGTGGTGTCTCAACCCCGCTTGCCAACGGCACGTTCGCCAAGATGCCCGAAGGCACCGACTACGGGTTGTGGACCAAGCAGGTCCCCATGCTCAACACCGGCAACGACGCGAACCTGGGTGATCCCAGCGCGGTCGCCGCGGTGGTCGCCATGGCGGCTTCCGATGACGGCGCGTTCCTCACCGGCACCGAGATCCGGATCGACGGCGGCGCCCACTGTTGAAGACTTCCGCGGGTGCTCAGCGCACGACAACCTCGCTGGGCACCCGCGGATCACCAAGCATCGCCCGATGCGACGGCGGCGTCCGGCCGTCGACATCGGTGATGCCGTAGCGCTGAGCTTCTTCCGCGGCGATCACGGTCTGCCCGCTGATGCCGTCCAGCTCCGGGTCCTGGTACAGCGCGTTGATGACATGCCCGATGAACTCCGGCGTCTCGAAATTGCCCGCGGCCCTGGCCAGCGTCTCGGCGTCGAACGCCTGCTTGAACTTGTCGGTGAGCAGGATGCCCATCCAGATCGACAACGTCGACACGCCCGTGCCGTGGAAGTCGACCGCCATATCGGCCGCCATCTTGTCGACACCGGCCTTCTGCGCACCATAGGCGGGACCGTGCATGTAGCACACCCCGCCCGGCGACGAGGTGAACGCGATCAGTCCGCGCCCTTGCGCCACCAGCAGCGGCGCGGCGTGCCACGACGCCACATACGCCGACCGCAGCCCGACATCGAGGACATCACCGAGACCGATCGGCTTCTCCCAGAACGGCTTCGGGTCGACGAGGTTGTCGTGGACCACCGCCGCGTTGTTGACCAGCAGGTCGAGCCGGCCGGACTCGTCGGCCACCCGTGCGAACAATGCCGCCACGGCATCGTCGTCGCGGTGATCCACCGGAACGGCGATGCCGCCGTCGCCGGGATCGGTGACGGTGCGTCCCGTCAGGTACACCGTCCACCCGTCGGCCACCAACGCTGCGGCGATGCCCTTGCCGGCACCCCTGCTGGCACCGGTGACGACCGCGACCCGCTTCTCTGAGCTCATGCGGCTATGGTGCCACGCCCAGCTCGTCCTGAACGACGTGCACGACACCGGCCGCGACTGCCGCGGCGATGGACTCCTTCAGCTCGCCACACGCCAGGAAGATGCGTCCCGGCAGGCACTCTGCGCGCCGGCGTTCCTCGCACCTCGCGGCCGACTCGCGCGTCCACTGGACGCTGGTCTGCTGCCAGCTGCCCTTGCGCGCCAAAACCTCTGCGCCACAGGCACGGCAGGCCACCGGAACCATCGGCATGTCGGCGAGCCGGATGTCGGGCCGCGCGGTCATCAGACCGGCTCCGCGGCCCGCGCTGCTGCGATGTTGGCTGCCATCTCCCTGGTCCACGCCTCGCGTGGGACGGTGGTGTCCAGTTCGTATTCGAAGCGGTCGGTCATCTCCGGCACCACATCCGCGACGTCGACGTAGAACTGCTCGTACCACCGGCGCAGCTGGTAGACGGGGCCGTCCTCCTCGACCAGCAGCGGATTGTCGATGCGGGCCTTGTTCTTCCAGATCTGCACGTCCTGCTCGAAGCCCTGCTTCACCCAGTCACCGAGGGCGTGCGCCGTCGCGACGGCCGCGTCCTCGGGCAGGCCCGCCATCTTCTGCACGATGATTCCGTACTGCAGCACAAAGGAATTCGCGTCGATCGGGTAGTGGCAATTGATCAGGATGGTCTTGTGATCGGCTTCCGGGTAGTGATACGTCAGGTCGTCGATCATGAAGGACGGCCCGTAGTACGACGCCACCGACGTCGACCCCAGCATCTTCGCCCCCTCGGTGCCCTGCATGTCCTCGCGGCCGCCACCGTTCATGTACTGCGTCGCGACCTGGCCCTCGAAGATGTTCTTGAAGTGCGACGGCACCGCGCCGTGGATGTAGAAGAAGTGCGCCATGTCGACGACGTTGTCGATGATCTCGCGGCAGTTGACGTTGACAACCGTTGTGTACCAATGCCAGTCGGTCCACTCATCGCTGCCCGCCTGCTCGATGCGCGGGATGTAGATGTCCGCCGGCGGCGCGCTGCCCTCGGGGTCGTTCCAGATGAACAACATCCCGTCCTGCTCGAGGGTCTCCCACTTCGCGGTGCGGGCGAGCCGCGGTGTGCGCTTGGCGTACGGCACCAGCTTGCACTTGCCGTCGCCACCCCAGCGCCAGTCGTGGAACGGGCAGGCGATCTCGTTGCCCTTGACGGTGCCTTGGCTCAGGTCACCGCCCATGTGTCGGCAGTAGCTGTCCAGCACGTTGAGCCCGCCGTCCGCCCCGCGGAACACGACGAGCTTCTGCCCGAAGGCGTTGATCGAGTGCGGTTTGCCGTCACCGAGGTCCTTGGTCAGGCCAAGGCAGTGCCAGCCGCGGGCGAACCGGGTCGGCGCTTCACCGGCTTCGATCTGGCGAACATCGACATCCTCCAGCGACATCTGATGACCATCCTCACATTGAAAACTGGGCTGCAGTTTGCGGTTTCAGGTCTAACAGCAACGGGGTGGGCAATGCACGTGTTCTCCCGCTGGTAGGGACGTCCGAGGCCGGAAACCCGTCTGCCGCAATACGCTTAGCGGCCGTGACGACATCTGCCGCGGCCACGATTCCGGCCGGCCTCGACATCGCTGACACCACCGTCGATCTGCTGGTGATCGGTTCGGGCACCGGTATGGCCGCAGCGCTGAGCGGCCACGAGTCCGGGTTGAACGTCCTCGTTGTCGAGAAGGCCTCCGAGGTCGGCGGTTCCACCGCCCGCTCGGGTGGCGCCCTCTGGCTGCCGACCACTCCCCTGCTGACCGACAGAGGCACCCCCGACACCGCCGACCGCGCCGCGACCTACCTCGACGCCGTCGTCGGCGGAACCGCGCCGGCCGCCCGCTCCACCGCGTTCCTGGAGCACGTCAACGCGACCGTCGACATGCTGGGGCGCACCACCCCGATGCGACTGTTCTGGGCCCGCGAGTACTCCGACTACCACCCTGAGCGTCCGGGCGGCCGCGCCACCGGGCGCACGTGCGAATGCCGTCCGCTCAACGCCCGCGTGCTCGGCGGGTACCGGGACCGGTTGCGCGGCGGTGTCATGGAGGTCAAGGTCCCGATGCCGACGACCGGCGCGGACTACAAGTGGATGAACCTGATGACCCGGGTGCCACGAAAGGGCCTGCCGCTCATCGCAAAACGGCTCGCGCAGGGCGTCGGCGGGAAGCTGCTGGGGCGCGAGTACATCGCCGGTGGCCAGGCCCTGGCGGCCGGGCTGTTCGCCGGTGTGCTGCGGGCCGGCATCCCGATCTGGACCGACACCTCGCTGGTCCGGCTGACCGGCGACGGTCAGCGGGTCACCGGCGCGGTGCTGTCGCACGACGGTCGCGAGGTCACCGTCACCGCCACGCGCGGTGTGGTGCTGGCGGCCGGTGGCTTCGACCACGACATGGCGATGCGCCACAAGTACCAGTCCGATTCGCTCGGGGACCACGAGAGTCTCGGTGCCGATTCGAACACCGGTGAGGCCATCCGGGCCGCCACCGATGTGGGTGCCGCCACGGCGCTGATGGAGCAGGCCTGGTGGTTCCCGGCGGTCGCGTCTGCGAACGGCCGCCCGCCGGCCGTCTTGCTGGCCGAGCGCTCGCTTCCCGGCTCGCTCATCGTCGACCAGGACGGCACGCGCTTCGCCAACGAGTCGACCGACTACATGTCGTTCGGCCAGCGGGTGCTCGAACTCGAGCGGGCCGGCACCCCGGTCGAGTCGATGTGGATCGTGTTCGACCAGAAGTACCGCAACAGCTACGTCTTCGCCGCCGGTTCGTTCCCGCGGATGCCGCTGCCCAAGTCCTGGTACCAGGCCGGTATCGCCGCCAAGGCCACCACCTTCGCCGACCTGGCCGCGCATATGGGCGTCCCTGTCGCCGATTTCGAGCAGACCATGACGCGGTTCAACGAGAGCGCGGCCGCCGGCATCGATCCCGACTTCGACCGCGGCCTCAGCGCCTACGACCGGTACTACGGCGACCCTACGGTGACGCCCAACCCGAACCTGCGCCCACTGGTCAAGGGCCCTTTTTACGCGGTGAAGATGACGCTGAGCGACCTCGGCACCTGCGGCGGCGTCGTCGCCGACGAGCGTGGCCGGGTACGCCGCGAGGACGGCGGCGTCATCGAAGGGCTGTACGCGCTGGGCAACACCGCGGCCAACGCGTTCGGCGCGGTGTATCCGGGCGCGGGCGCGACCATCGCGCAGGGCCTCGTGTACGGCTACATCGCCGGACGGGATGCCGCGGGGCAGCTCTGACGCTCAGAGACTGCCGAGATCGTCGGGCACATCGACGGCGTATGCCTTGAGAACCTCGAGCGGCACGACCTCGAGGGTCCGCTCGTGCGTGGAGGCGAGCACCACCGGTGCCGCACACCCGTCATTGTGCGCCCGAAGCCAGTTCACCGCGGTCACGCACCAGCGGTCCCCGGGCGACAGGCCCGGGAAGCGGTATTCCGGCATCGGCGTCGACAGGTCGTTGCCTATCGAACGCTGGTGCGCCAGGAACTCGCTGGTCACGACGGCGCAGATGGTGTGACGGCCGGCATCCTCGGGTCCGGTCGAACAGCAGCCGTCGCGGTAGAAGCCGGTCAGCGGTTCGGTGCCACACGGGTCCAGTGGAGCACCGAGCACATTGCGATCTGCCACCGGTCAATCCTGCCTTACCTGGTGCGCAGTGAAAAGGATTGCCCCGCAATCGATGTCCGCACCCGAGGTGACCGCGGCGGACAAGGTCACGTGCTCCGGCACGCGTTCGTCCATGACCACCACGGCGACAATGGGATTGAGCCCCGTGGCCTCGACCGCGGGAACGTCGTAACCGATGACGACCTGCCCCGCGGTGACATCGTCACCCTGACTGACATGAGCCGTGAAACCGGCGCCGTTCAGCGTGACGGTGTCCAAACCGAGGTGCACGAGAACGCCCACACTGTCCGCTGTCACGACGATGTAGGCGTGTGGCATCAGCTTGAGGAGCCTGCCGCTGACCGGGGCGACCGCCTCGACCACCGCGCGCGGCGGGTCGATCGCGGCGCCGTAGCCGACCATGCCCGCCGAGAACACGGGGTCCGGGACGTCCTCGAGCCGCACCGCACGCCCGGCGACCGGGGCGAGAACTGACGTCTGACTCACTGTCGTATCTCCTCTGCTGTTGCGCTCCAACAATACGAGCGGTGCCGAACGCCGTCTCACGGGTGCGTGTTCTCGTCTAAGCTTCCGCACAACTTGCGCGCCGAGTGGCGTTTTTGCGGCAGAGAAGGGTCTCGCACATGAACGGCACGGCGAAAATCGCAGGTGCACAGGATAAGTCGGACCTGCGGATTCCGGGCTTCGCCCAACTGCAGCGGCTCGGCAAGAGCCTGATGTTGCCCATCGCGGTGCTGCCCGCGGCGGGAATCCTCCTCCGACTGGGTCAAGATGATCTGCTGGGCAAGATCAAAGCTCCCGTCATCGGGCCGTTCGTCCACGCGATGAGCGCTGCCGGCGACGCGATATTCACCAACCTCCCGCTGTTGTTCGCCGTCGGTGTGGCCATCGGGTTCGCCAGGAAGGCGGACGGTTCGACAGCGCTGGCCGCCGTCGTCGGCTACCTCGTCGTGCAGTCGGTGTTCAAGACCATGTCACCCGTCGTGCTCGCCGGCGAGGTCGACAAGGCCGGCGGCCAAGCCCAGATCAACTACAGCGTGTTCGCGGGAATCGTGGTCGGCCTGCTCACCGCGTGGCTGTTCGACCGCTACCACACCATCCAATTACCCGCCTACCTCGGATTTTTCGGGGGCAGGCGGTTCGTCCCCATCGTGGTGTCGGTTGCCTGTCTGTTCCTCGCGTTCGCGATGAGCTACTGCTACCCACTCTTCGATGCCGGCCTGACAGGCCTCGGCAAGTTCATCGGCGGCTCGGGTGCCTTCGGCGCCTTCGTGTACGGATTCGCCAATCGCATGCTGATTCCGCTGGGGCTGCATCACATCCCGAATTCCTACGTGTGGTTCCTCTACGGCGACTACCAGACGCCCGACGGCCACGTCGTCACCGGTGAACTCACGCGCTTCGCCTCGGGCGACCCCACCGCGGGCATTCTCACGTCGGGCTTCTACCCCGTGCTCATGTTCGGCCTGCCCGCCGCCGCCCTCGCGATGATCCACGTGGCGAACAAGAAGCAGCGGAAGGTCGCCGTCGGCATCCTGTCGGCGGCCGCGCTGACCGCGCTGCTGACCGGGGTGACCGAGCCGCTCGAATTCTCGTTCATGTTCGTGGCGTTCCCCCTGTACGTCATCCACGCGGTGCTGACCGGGCTGTCGCTGGCGATTGCCTACCTGCTCGACATCCACCTCGGCTTCTCCTTCTCCGCCGGGCTGGCCGACCTCCTGCTCTACGGCACCGCTCCCGCCGCGAAGAACATCCCGCTGCTCATCGGCATGGGCGTCGTGTTCTTCGTCGTCTACTACGTGCTGTTCCGGTTCGCCATCACGAAGTGGAATCTGCGGACCCCGGGGCGGGAGCCCGAGACCGAATTCGAAGCCGAGGAGCAGGCGAATCTCGGCGAAGGCGCGGACTCCACGACGGCGGTGGCCGCCGGCGGCGCGGCGGCGGCGGACAGCAGGCCGGAGCAGGTGATCGCGGCGTTCGGTGGCCGGGGCAACCTCGTCAGCGTCGACGCGTGCATCACGCGGCTGCGCATCGAGGTCGCCGACAAGAGCAAGGTGGATCAGGACCGGCTGAAGAGTCTCGGCGCCGCGGGCGTCATCGAGGTCGGCAACAGTGTCCAGGCGGTATTCGGCACCGACGCCGAGGCCCTGAAGAACGACATCGCCGAGATCCTCTAGACGCGGCAGCGGTACCGGCTAGACGTCGTGCCGGCCCTGAACCTCACGCTCGACCTCACGCCACAGGCCCGGCATCGAACGCGGCATCCCCGCAACGCCTTTCGCCGCGGTCTGCAGCACCGCGTCGGCGTCGTCGATGTCCTTCATCAGTTCGAGCGCCAGTTCCCGCTCGGCGGCGTAGTACTTGGCCGCCCAGCGCAGCGCGATCACCGAATACGCCCACACCGGCTGTGCCTTGGCACCGTCGGAGTCCTCGGCAGCCTGCCGCTCCATGGCCTCGCAGTAGGCGACGTGCTGCTCGAGCAGCTCCCGCAATCGGGTCGGGTTGCTCAGGTGGCCGAACGTAACCCGCAGCAGCACACTGTGTTTGAGCACCGGCGGGTCGACGGGGGCGTTGTTGGTCCAGTCGGTCACGGCCGCCATGCCGGACTCGGTGATCTTGTACAGGCGGCGGGTGCGCAGGCCTTCGTCCTGCTCCACGCGGGACTCGAGATAGCCAAGTCCCTCAAGCTTTTTCAGCTCGGTGTAGATCTGGCTGTACGACGGACTCCAGTAGTAGAAACCGACGCTCCAGTCGATCCACTTCTTGATGTCGTAACCACTGAGTTCCTCTTCGTACGACAACATGCCCAGCAGCGTCCAACTCGTCGCCGCCAGCGACGGTTTGCTCTGGGGCTTGCTTGCCATCTGCTTAGCCTAACAATCTATTGCCGCAAAGGCCCTAGTCATGACCGCCTGTCGGGACAGTCACTGCCGGGCCACCGGCGGGGCTATGGCGGCCACGTACCGGCGTACCACCAGCTCTTCGGCCTTTTCGTCGGCCAACGGCCAACACAGCAACGACAGCACGACCCGCACGATCCAGTCTGCGAGAAGCGGATCGGTGGTCCCGGTCAGGTCGGCTGCCGCCTGCGCCAGCCGGGGTGAGTCGAAGTCGACGAGGGCTCCGGCCCGCACCACACCCGAGGCCAGCGGGTCCGCCCGGACCACCCGCAGGGCCGACAGCACGGCCACGGCGATCCGCTCGGGCCCCGTGTGCCCGGCGACCGCGTGTGCGATCTCCTGACCGACCCGCATGACCGCCCGCGCCAGCACCCCGTCGCGTAGCGCCTGTTTACCGCCGACGTGCCGGTACACCGTGGCGCGCGAACAGCCCACGCTCGCGGCGACCTCGTCGATGTTCAATCGGTCCAGACCCCGGGCCGCCGCACTGGCCGCTGCGGCGGCATAGATGCGTTCGATGCCCGCGTCGCGGCGATCGGCGCCGATCAGCCAGTCCATAGGGCTGATACTAATCCATAAATTTGTCTCATCACGAGACGTATTTTCTGAATCCGTCTGCATCACCGCAGCTCGCGGGCCGCGCGTGAGACAGCCCGAAAACGCGCTTGACACGCCGTCACGAGAGCTCAAAACTCAAGGCGTGCAACTAGTTTCAGATCTGCTCAGCCCGTCCGCGCTGGATGATCCGTATCGGTGTTATGCGCAGCTTCGCCTGGCCGGTCCGGTCCACCGGGTGCCCGGCACCGACTTCTACCTGGCCGCCACGTGGGATGCCGTACAGGAAGCCGTCAGCCGTCCGGAGGACTTCTCCTCCAACCTGACCGCCACCCTGGTGACGCGCGGATCGCAGCTGACGGCCTTCGACATGGGCGCCGTCGACACCGCCGGACACGTCCTCGCCACCGGCGACGACCCGCGGCATGCGCACCAACGCAAACTGGTGCTGCCGGCCCTGGTGGCCAAGCGAATTCGGGCCCTCGAGCCGACGATCGCCGACGTCGCCCGGCAGCTGTGGCAGGACGGGGCCGTGGCCGGCAGCATCGAGTGGATGTCCGCCATCGGCGACCGCCTGCCGATGACCCTGGTCGCCAGGCTCGTCGGACTGCCCGACGACGACGTGCCGCAGCTGGTGCAGTGGGGCTACGGCAGCACCGAACTGCTCAGCGGCGTCTTCGACCTCGATCACATCGCCACCGCGGTGGAGACGTCGACACAACTCGCCGGCTACCTGTACGCCAAATTCACTGACGCGCAGGCGAATCCGGGAGACGATCTGCTCGGCGACCTCGCCCGCGCGGTAGCCGGGAACGACGTCACTCCCGAGGTGGCGGTGCTGATGCTGGTTCAGCTGGTCGGCGCCGGCGGCGAATCCACCGCCGGGCTGATGGGCAACGCCGCCCGGCTTCTCGCCACCCATCCCGACGTCCAGGAACAGGTGCGGAACGACCCGCAGCTGGTGCCCGCGCTGTTGGAGGAGACGCTGCGGCTGGAGTCCCCGTTCCGCAACCATCACCGGCACGTCCGGCAGGACACCACGCTGGCCGGCGTTCCGTTACCCAAGGACGGTCACCTGCTGCTGCTCTGGGGGTCGGCCAACCGTGATCCGGCGGCGTTCGACGACCCCGACCTGCTCCAGCTGGGCCGGCCGAACCTGCGCAATCACCTGGCGTTCGGGAAAGGCCTGCACTTCTGTGTCGGCGCAGCCCTGGCCCGCACCGAGGCCCGCATCGGGATCACCACACTGCTGGAGGCCACCGACTGGTTCGAGCTGGCCGACGCCGAATGGGTGCCCAGCCTCATGGTGCGCCGGCACCGGCGGCTGGAACTGCGCTACCGCTGACCGTCACCCGCGGCGCCGCCGGCCTCGTCCCGCAGCATCCGCACCGAGATGTGCGGCAGCCGCTGCCCCGGCTTGCGGCCGAAGGTGTACTCCCACGACAAACCGCCCCACAGTTGCCAGCCACGGCGGCGCGAGATCAGGCACAGTCCGGCGCCGACCGCGGTGCCCACGAGGACGCCGGCCTGCGCCAGCCCCAGGTTCCAGAACCCGGCCACCACCGCACTGGCCGCCAGCGCACTCGTCGCGTAAAGAGTGTTGCCACCGAAAATCTGCGGAACCCGGTGCGTCGTGAGATCCCGCAGTGCGCCGCCGCCGACCGCGGTGACGGTGCCCAGCAGCAGGGCCGGCACCCAGCCGAGCCCCAGCGACAACGTCTTCTGCGCACCCGCGGTCGCCCAACAACCGAGGGCCAGCGCATCCACGTAGGGAAACACCGCCCGCCAGCCGCGGCCACCGATCGGCATCAGGAAGGCGATCACCGCACCGATCACCGCGCACAGCGCATAGCGGAAGTCGGTGAGCGCCACGGGCGGTCCGTGCTGCAGCAGGGTGTCGCGGATGATGCCGCCACCCAGCCCGGACAGCAACGCCAGCGTCAGAAAACCGATCGGATCCATGCGCTCGCCGCGGGCGACGATGCCGCCAAGGATCGCGTTGGTCAGGACGCCGACCAGGTCGATGACGGCGAACAGCTCGCCGATGGTCGACACGGGCTATTCGGGCAGGCGCAGTTCGGGCTTCTCGACCTCTTCGATGTTGACATCTTTGAAGGTGATGACCCGGACCTGTTTGACGAACCGCGCCGGCCGGTACATGTCCCAGACCCAGGCATCGGCCAGGCGCAGCTCGAAGTAGACCTCGCCGTCGGCGTTGCGCGGGATCAGCTCGACACTGTTGGCCAGGTAGAAGCGCCGCTCGGTCTCCACGACGTAACTGAACTGCCCGACGATGTCCTTGTACTCGCGGTACAGCGAGAGCTCCATCTCGGTTTCATACTTCTCGAGATCCTCGGCACTCATCGGCACAGACTCATCAGTTCGGCGGTCCTTCGTTTCTCGCGGGCCATGTCTTGTTCGGATTGGCGACTAGTTCCCATTTTTCCTCACCCCGATCGGCAGCGCTGCCCTATCGCCGGGTTGGCAGCGAGCTTGCGCACATTGGCGAACGAGAACCGGTGCTCCGGGCAGGGCCCCAGCTCCGCCAGTGCCGCGGTGTGCGCGGGGGTGCTGTACCCCTTGTGGATCGCGAACCCGTAGCCCGGATGGACGGCATCCATCTCGACCATCAGTCGGTCGCGGCTGACCTTGGCCAGCACGCTCGCCGCGGCGATGCAGGCGGCCGCGGCGTCCCCGCTGACCACCGGCAGCGACGGCACCGACAGGCCCGGCACCCGGAACCCGTCGGAGAGCACATAACCCGGTCGCAGCGACAGGCCGGCGACCGCGCGCCGCATGCCTTCGATGTTCGCGATGTGCACCCCGCGCCGGTCCACCTCGACCGACGGGATGAACACCACGTGGTACGCGAGCGCGTAACGCCGGATCAACGGGAACAGCCGTTCCCGTTCGGCTTCGTTCAACTTCTTCGAATCATCGAGCGCCGCCAGGCTTTCCAGCCGATTGGGGCCCAGGACACAGGCCGCCACGACGAGCGGGCCGGCACAGGCCCCGCGGCCGACCTCGTCAACCCCGGCCACCGGCCCGAGCCCGCCGCGGTACAGCGCGGACTCCAGCGTGCGCAGGCCCGCGGACTTGCGGATCACTGTGCGGGGCGGCCAAACCGGCAACGGAAATCCTAAAACCTATTGTCCGGTCTGCGGATTGACCGTGACCACACCGCCCCAACGCGACGGCGGCCAGGCGATGAAGCGGGCTTTGCCGATCACATTGGCGACAGGCACCGTGCCCGCGGTCGGGTCACCAGTGCACATCAGCGCGTTGATGGCGTCCGTCGGCGTGTTCGTGCAGTGCGCGCGCGAGTCGGCCGAATGGGTGCGGTTGTCCCCCATCACCCAGAGCCGACCGTCCGGCACCTTCACGGGACCGAACTCGTTGCCCAGGCACGGGTCCGTCGCCGGGTCGACCATCATGGTCGCCGGGTCCAGATACGGCTCGTTGAGCTTCTTGCCGTCGACCGTCAGCCCCGTCGAGTTGCGGCACTGCACCGTCTGGCCACCTACCGCGATGACGCGCTTCACGAGATCGTTCTCATCGGGCGGCACGAAGCCGACGACCGAGAGCGCGTTCTGAATCCAGCGCATGGTCGGGTTGTCCGACCGGATCGACTTGTAGCTGATGTTCCAGTTCGGCGGGCCCTTGAAGACCACCACGTCGCCCGGCTCCGGCGAGCTGAACCGGTAGGTCAGCTTGTCGACCATGATCCGGTCGCCGACGCAGCCGCTGCAGCCGTGCAGCGTGGGCTCCATGGACTCCGACGGAATCAGGTACGGCCGCGCGACGAACGTCAGCACGAGGTAGTACAGCAGCACAGCGGTGACGACGAGGACGACGCCTTCGCGCAGCGCGGCCAGCTTCGACTTCGGCTTCTCGTCGGCCTCTTCGGCCTTGGCGGCCGAGTCGGCGGTCGCTGTCGTGTCGGCGTCGTCCGTTGTCGGACTGTCCGGAGTGGTGCTGTCTTCGCTTGGGCCGGTCACGGCACCAGGCTAATCAGTTCGGCGGAAAGGTCGCCGAACAAGCTCAGCGCTTTTCCTTGATCTTGGCCTTCTTGCCACGGAGCTCGCGCAGGTAGTACAGCTTGGCGCGACGGACGTCACCGCGGGTGACGACGTCGATGTGGTCGATGTTCGGCGAGTGCACCGGGAAGGTCCGCTCGACGCCGACGCCGTAGCTCTCCTTGCGGACGGTGAAGGTCTCACCGATACCGCCACCCTGACGACGGATCACGACGCCCTTGAACACCTGGATGCGGTGCTTGTTGCCCTCGATGACCTTGACGTGCACATTGAGGGTGTCGCCGGGGTTGAAGGCCGGGATGTCGTCGCGCAGCGACGCCTGGTCGACGAAGTCCAGCGTTTTCATCGGTGACACTTCCTTGCTAACTCGCGGGCTGCAGCCGCCGGACGCCATGCGGCGCGACGGAAAAGCCATTTCTCTTTACGGACGTTGGTCGGATGCCGTAGCGGGCGGGGACACATCCAAAGCAGACGCCGACCCCGCGCCCAGCGCAGACAACTGCTCAATTGTGCCAGACAGCCGCCGGGTGACGAAATCGTGACCCCGCCGGGCCCGGTGCAGCCGACATCACAGGCGGCACCGTCACAGACGTCACACCCAACACACATTTACCCGTTACGCTGATCAATCAGATTTTCATCCATCGTGATCCGAGGAGACCCATGCGCCCGCAGCAATTGAAGCTGCTGACCATCACCGCCGCTGCGGCAACGGTGATGCTCACGGCTGGTTGCGAGGCCAAGGTCTACGGGGCGGCGCCGCCGAACAAGATCGCGCTGACCGTCGTACCCGTCGTCACCGCCCTGGAGATGCCGGAGGCTCCGGCCGCCGAGCCCGCCGCGGCCCTGACGGGCCTCGATGCCCGCGAACGGACCGCCACCAGTGATGCCGCGGCAGCCGGCGCGTCGATCAGCACCGCGGTTCTCGACCGCAACACCGGCCAGCTGATCGCCACCGGCAACGCGTCCACCCTGCCCATCGCGTCGGTGGCCAAGTTGTTCATCGCCGACGACCTGCTGCTGCAGGAGGCGAAGGGCCAGATCGAGCTCACCGCGGCCGACCGGCAGTCGCTGGACACCATGCTGCGCTCGTCGGACGACTCCGCCGCCGAGATCTTCTGGAATCGCAGTGGCGGCAACAGCGTCGTCACCCGTGTCGCGGCGCGGTACGGGCTGACCTCGACGTCGGTGCCGTACGACGGCAAGTGGTGGAACACCATGAGCACCACGACCGACCTGGTGCACTACTACGAGAAGCTGCTGAACGGCTCCGGCGGGCTCCCGCCGGAGCGGGCCAGCATCATCCTGGCCGACCTGGCCGCGTCCACACCCACCGGCGCCGACGGCTACCCGCAGCGCTTCGGCATCCCGGACGGCCTGTACGGCGAACCGGTTGCGGTGAAGCAGGGCTGGATGCCCGAGTGGGGCGGCAACAACTGGATGCACATGTCCACCGGCGTGATCGGCGCCGACCGGCGCTATGTGATGGCGATCGGCTCGCTGCAGCCCACCGATGACGCCACCGCCCGGGCCACGATCACCAACGCGGTGAAGACCATGTTCCCGGGTGGGCGAATCAGCTAGTCCTGCAACAGGTCCGGCCGGCGCTCGCGGGTCCGCTCCAGACCCTGTTCGCGGCGCCAGGCGGCCACCTTGGCATGGTCGCCCGACAGCAGCACCGGGGGCACCTCGAGGTCACGCCACACCGGCGGCCGCGTGTAGCTCGGCCCCTCCAGCACTCCCCCGACGTGCGCCGAGTGCGAATCGTCTTGGTGCGACACCGGATTGCCCAGGACGTCGGGCAGCAAGCGGACGACAGCTTCGATCATCACGAGTGCCGCCGACTCGCCACCGGGCAGCACATAGTCACCGATCGACACCTCTTCGACCCGCATCCGCCGGGCGGCATCGTCGGCGACCCGCTGGTCGATGCCCTCGTAACGGCCGCAGGCGAACACCAGGTGCCGCTCTTCGGTCCACCGGTGCGCGTGTTCCTGCGTGAACAACCGGCCGGCCGGCGTCGGCACCACCAAAACCGTTTCCGGAGTACATATTTCGTCGAGGGCAGCGCCCCAGATCGGCGCTTTCATCACCATGCCGGGCCCGCCGCCGTACGGCGAATCGTCAACCGACTTGTGGACGTCATGCGTCCAGTTCCGCAGATCGTGCACGCCGAGTTGGACGGTGCCGTTGGCGATGGCCTTGCCCGGCAGCGACTGCTGTAGGGCGTCGAGATACGCCGGGAAGATGGTGACGACGTCAATCCGCATGGATGTCAGTCCATCTCGAGCAGGCCGTCGGGCGGATCGATCTCCACCAGACCGTCGGCCAGCGACACCGTCGGCACCATCTGGGTGACGAACGGCACCAGCACTTCGGCCCCGGATTCCGTTCGGATGGAAAGCAATTCGCCGCCCGGTGTGTGCAACACCTCGGTCACCACACCCACGTCGACGCCGTCGACGGTGCGGACCTTGAGGCCCTCGAGTTGGTGATCGTAGAACTCGTCGGGCTCGTCGATGGGCGGCAGACTGGCGGAGTCCACCAGAAACAGCGTGCCGCGCAACGCATCTGCCGCATTGCGATCGGCCACGCCTTCGAGGCGGACCAACAACCGGCCGCCGTGCTCGCGCATCGATTCGACGACGAAGGTGCGTTCGGGACCGGGATTTCGGGCTCCCGGGCGGCCACGCAGCGATGATCCCGGCGAGAAACGCTCGCCGGGATCATCGGTACGTACTTCGACGACAACCTCGCCGCTGATGCCGTGCGCCTTGACGACGCGGCCGACCACGAGGTCCATATCTACTGGTCGGTGTCCACCACGTCGACGCGGATGCCCCGGCCGCCGATACCGGCGACCAGTGTCCGCAGCGCGGTGGCCGTGCGGCCGCCGCGCCCGATGACCTTGCCCAGGTCATCGGGGTGCACGTGCACCTCGACGGTACGACCGCGGCGGCTGGTCACCATGTCGACCCGGACATCATCGGGGTTGTCGACGATCCCGCGGACCAGGTGCTCTACGGCGTCGACGACGACGCTGCTCATTCGGCGGGCGCTTCGGCCTCAGATGCAGAAGCCTCGGTGTCGGCGGCAGGGATCTCGGCGGCCGCCTCAGCCGCCTCTTCCTTCTTGTCCTTGCGCTTCTTCAGCGTGACGGCCTCGCCACCGGGGGCGGCGTCGGCGTTGGCCAGCGCGGCGTTGAACAGATCCAGCTTGGACGGCTTGGGCTCCTTGACCTTCAGGGTGCCCTCGGCGCCCGGCAGGCCCTTGAACTTCTGCCAGTCACCGGTGATCTTCAGCAGGGCGGCGACCGGCTCGGTCGGCTGTGCGCCGACGCCCAGCCAGTACTGCGCGCGCTCCGAATCGATCTCGATCAGGCTCGGCTCTTCCTTCGGGTGGTACCGGCCGATGACCTCGATGGCGCGGCCGTCGCGGCGAGTGCGCGCGTCGGCGACGATGATGCGGTACTGGGGGTTGCGGATCTTGCCAAGCCGGGTGAGCTTGATCTTGACAGCCATGTTCTGCACTTCTCCTGATGATTGCCACGCTGCAATTCAGCGACTCAGGCGGATTGCCCGGTCCGGTCTTGCCTCACGTGTGTGACCGCCGCGCGGCGCATTGAACGAGTCGCGGACAGACAGCCGACCATTCTGCCAGAGCGGCCGCGACCGGCCCAAATCTGGCTAGACCACTCGGTCGAAGCACTTGGTCTCGACGCGGCGGGTCATGCGCCAGCCCTCGGCGGTGCGGACGAACTCGTCCTCGTACCAGAGACCGCAGAACAGCACCTGACTCTGCTTCTCCGCGTCGCCCGACGGCAGCACCATGGGGTTGAAACAGATCGTGCGCGACTTCGCGGTGTCACCGGTGATCGTCACGTCGAAGTTGCCGAGCATGTGGGCATAGGCCGGGAAATTCGGCAGCACCTGCGCCAGCCATTCCTTGACCTCGGGGAAATGTCCGTCGATGCCGCCCATCGCGCGGTAGTCGATGTACGCGTCGGGCGTGAAGACCTGCGCAAGATGGTCGAACTGGCGGGTATCGATGGCCGTCGAGTACGCGACCAGCAATTGTTGGATTTCCAGACGGTCCGAGATCTCCTCGAGGCTCAGCATGGTCCGATTGAACACCACCGGCACGCCATCCCGCTGCAACGTCGCGCTCCCCGGACGTGCCGTTCGGCCAGACCGCTATGACGCCGTGCGGTCGGCGAGCGCGATGCGCAACGATCCGACGAGCGTTGCCCGCGCGCGCTCGTCGACTCGATGACTCAGCGCGAGATACAACTCCACGTTGGGGATGGTGGGGAGGTCCTCGATCCGGTGCAGTCCATGCGGGATCGGCCCGGTGCGCGGTAGCGCAGTGACACCGGCACCGTTGCGGACGGTGGTCAGCACCGACGCCAGATTCGAACACTCCTTCACCACCCGGTGTCGACGCTTCCCGAGGGATGCGATCGCCAGATCGCGCACTGCGCATGGCCTTTCGAACAACACGACTTGGTCCCGCGGCGCATCGTCAACACCGACCCACTGCAGCGGTAGCGAAGCCACCGAGCGGCTCCCCCGGCTGGCCTGATTGAGCATCAAAGCAACATCTGCGCGCGAGTCATCGGCGAGTTGACGTACTTGGGCGCTGCGCGTGAGGCGAAGCCGAATCTGCTTGCCGGGGAACACCCCTGACAGCGCGTTCGTCACGGTTGGTACGAGATATTCGGCGGCGTGCTCGGTTGCGGCGACGAGCAATTCATCCGGTTGCGGACCTCGCAACGACTGAACCGCTTCGTCGTGTTCCTGGAGAATCAGCCGCGCACGAATTGCCAACTCCTCGCCGTCGCTGGTCAGCCCGATCCCGCGACCTTGGCCCACGACGAGTCGGCAGCCCAGTTCCCGTTCGAGCCGACGCAGGTGCCCGCTGACCGCGGCGGGCGACAAGTACAACGCCTCAGCGGCCCGGCGTACCCCAGAGAACGCGACCACGGCGACAAAAGACCGCAGTGCCGCGATATCGAGCATCGTCATGTCTGCAGTCTGCCACGTCATTGTTCACGAAACCTGAACAGACTCGAGGTGGCCATCGGACGTCGCCAAGCTCAAACTCATGGACCACAAGCGTCTTTCGACGAAGCTCGCTGCACCGACCGTGCTGTTGTACGCCGCGGGCTACCCCATCGGGGCCGCGACAGTGTCGGTGATGTCGCCGTTCCTGGTAATCGTGTTGAGGTTTGCCGCGTCTGCGGTAGTCCTGTGGGCAATCCTGGCCATCCGGCGGCAGCCGCTACCAACCCGGGCTCAAGCCGGGCACGCGGTCATCGCAGGACTGCTCACCCAGGGCGTCCAGTTCCTCGGGTTGTACTGGGGGCTGGCTCACGGCGTGTCATCGGGCCTCGCGTCGTTGGTGATCGCGCTGAACCCTGTGGTAACCGCTGTGTTCATGGCTGCGCTGCTGGGTCATCGAGAATCGCGAAGAGGAGTTGTGGCGCTCGTCCTGGCCACCGCCGCTGTCCTGCTGGCATGCGCGCCGCGGATCGTGCATGACCACGACGCGGGATTGCCGATCGTCGCCGTTGTCATCGCGATGGTGGGCCTCTCGGTTGGCGGGGTCTATCAGGGCAGACACTGCGCAGGCGCGGATCCGATGGCCGTCACGGCGATAGGGCTCACTGCCTCCACGCCGTTGGCCGGCATCGCTGCGGCGTCGGCGCCGATGACGTGCTCGGACTGGCCACGCGCGATCACTCTGCTCACGATCATGGTGGTGTTCTCGTCGGTCGGGGCAACAACGCTGTATGCCGTCTGCATCAAACAGTCAGGGGCGCGTGCTGCGTCGATCCTGTTCGCGGTCATCCCCGCCGCGGCCAGCGTCATGGCTTGGATTTCTCTGGGTGATCGACTGTCGGTGCCGGCTGTGTGTGGCCTGATTCTCGGCGCCGCCGCGTGCATCCTCCAGGCGCGTACCGCGCCGGCGCCGAGCCCGTCCGGCGCCGGGCGGGCGTTCAAGGAGCCGCGGCGAATCAGCGCCGTCCAGGTTCGGACAGTAGGCTGCTGGCTCCATGGGAAGGTTCGCAACCGCCGTCATGGCGACCCTGACGCTCGTGTTCCTCGTCGCGCCGCAGGTTGCGGCCGCTGACCCCGACATCCAGCCGGTCGGCACCGTACAGATCCCGGCGGGGCCGGCCCCGGCCTGGATCGTCGCCGACATGGACTCGGGCCAGATCCTCGCCGGACAGGACATCGACCTGCGGCATCCGCCCGCCAGCACCATCAAGACACTGCTGGCGCTGACCGCGCTCAGTGAGCTGCCGAGCCTGGACGCGACCGTGGCCGGCACTGTCGCCGACACCCAGGTGGAGTGCAACTGCGCCGGCATCGTCCCCGGCCACGTCTACACCGCGCGCCAGCTGCTGGACGCGGTGCTGCTCGCCTCCGGCAACGATGCGGCCAATGCCCTGGCCGACATGATCGGCGGCTACGACGTCGCCGTCGCCAAGATGAACGCCAAGGCCGCCGCGATCGGCGCCGTCGACACCCACGCCGCCACCCCGTCGGGCCTGGACGGCGCGGGCGGTTCGGGCTGGACCACGCCGCGGGACCTGGCCATCATCTTCCGCGCCGCGATGGCCAACCCGTACTTCGCGCAGATCACCGCGCAGCCCGCCGCGACGTTCCCCGGCAAGAACGGCAACGAGCAGATCGTCAACGAGAACCAGCTGCTGCAGCGGTACCCCGGCGCCATCGGGGGCAAGACCGGATTCACGAACGCCGCCAAGAAGACCTACGTGGCCGCCGCCGACCGCGGCGGGCGCCGCCTGGTCATCGCGATGATGTACGGCATGGTGCGCGAGGGCGGACCGACCTATTGGGATCAGGCCGCCCAGTTGCTGGATTGGGGCTTCGCGCAGGACCGCTCGGTCAGCGTCGGCTCGCTCTAACCGAAGCAACCGATACCCGACCGGAATCTCGGCGCGAGCTGATCGCAGCCTGGAATCCGTAGCGTCGGCGCTCGTGCGCAAACTGTTCACGGCGACCGCGCTGGCCCTCGGCGTACTACTGGTGGCGCCGATCGCAACACCCCTCGCCACGGCCGAACCCTCCGGGCAACCCACGGGCGCACAAGCATTTGCCAACGGCCCGGCCAAGGCCTGGCTGGTCGCCGATCTCGATACCGGTCAGGTGCTGGCGTCGCAGGACCCGGGCGGCTCGTACGCGCCGGCCAGCACCATCAAGCCGTTGCTGGCCATGGTCGTACTGGACAACCTGCGCCCCGACGCCCTGGGACGGGCCAACGAGTCGCACACCAAGGTCGAGTGTTCGTGCGTCGGGCTCAAACCCGGCCAGGTCTATTCCGTGCGCCAGCTCCTCGACGGGCTGCTCATGGTGTCGGGTAATGACGCCGCGAACATGCTGGCGGACATGCTCGGCGGCCAGCGCGTCACGGTCGCCGCGATGAACCGCAAGGCCGCCGCGCTCGGCGCCCGCAGCACCCGCGCCGGCTCACCGTCCGGGCTCGACGGCCCCGGTTGGGAATCGATCACCACCCCGCGCGATCTCGGCACGATCTACCGTGCGGCCCTGACTTATCCGGTGATCGCGGAGATCTTCCGGCAGACGTCCGCGCAGTTTCCCGGGCGGACCCTCACCAGTCAGAACGAGTTGCTGACCGGATACCCCGGCGACTTCGCCGGCAAGACCGGCTATACGGACCGGGCCCGCAAGACCTATGTGGGTGCGGCGCAACGCGGCAACCACCGACTGGTCGTGGTGCAGATGTACGGCACCGGGGATCTCTACCCCCAGGCAAGACAGCTGTTGGACTGGGGTTTCAGCCAGTACACCTGAGTCAGAAGACCCTGCCGCGCAGGATCACCAACGTCGGATGGTCGAGCACGCCCGGCAACCGCGGGTCCTCGGCATAGCAGACGAGATCGGCCGAGGCACCGTGCTCCAATGCCGGACGCCCCAACCACTTTCGCGCGTCCCAGCTCGCCGCCCCCAACGCGTCCGTCGGGCTCAGCCCCACCCGGCCGAGGGCGGCGACCTCGTCGGCGATGCGGCCGTGGGCGATCATGCCGCCGGCGTCGGTGCCCGCGTAGATGGGAACGCCGGCCTCGTGGGCGGCTCCGACCCGCTGCGGACACGTCGCGTAGAGGTCGCGCATGTGCTTGGCGTAGGCCGGGAACTTGGCCGCCTTCTCCGCGATGCCAGGGAAATTCTCGATGTTGATCAGCGTCGGCACCAGCGCCGTGCCATGGGCCAGCATCAGCTCGATGATGTCGTCGGTGATTCCGGTGCCGTGTTCGATGCAGTCGATGCCGGCGTTGATCAGCCCCGGCAGCGCATCCTCACCGAACACGTGCGCCGTGACCCGGGCGCCGCCCGCATGTGCAGCGTCGATGGCGTCTTTGAGGACGTCGTCGGACCACAACGGCGCCAGGTCGCCCACTCCCCGGTCGATCCAGTCGCCGACCAGCTTGACCCAGCCGTCACCGCGACGGGCCTGTTCGGCGACGTACTGCGGCAGCTGCGACTCGTCCTCGACGTCGATGGGCAGTCCGGGCAGGTAGCGCTTGGGCCGCGCCAGGTGCCGACCCGCCCGGATGATCCGCGGCAGGTCGTCGCGGTCGTCGAAGCTGCGGGTGTCGACCGGCGATCCGGCGTCGCGCAGGAGCAGCGCACCCGCCTGCCGCTCGGTCTCGGCCTGCCGCTCGGCCTCGTCGGGTTCGACGGCGCCACCCGGCCCGATGCCCACGTGACAGTGCGCGTCGACCAGGCCGGGGATGATCCAGCCGCCGTCGAAGATGGTGTCGGCGTTCGCGATCGGCTCGGCAGACAGCACTCCGTCGTGTATCCACCACTGCACCTCGTCGCCGTCGGGCAACCCCCGACCGCGGATGTGCAGTGCGCGCACGACGGCTACTTCTTCGGGAACTTCAGCTGTGACAGGTCGAAGTCGGCGAGGCCCGGCGGCAACTCGTTGAGCCCCTGCGGCATGTTCGACAGGTCCGGGAAACCGCCCGGCAGCGCGCTCGGGTCCAGACCGAACGGATTGGCGGCCGCCTTCGGCGCCGTCGGGCCCCGTCCGCCCTTCCGGCCCTTGCCCGCCTGCTTGTTCTTGCCCTTGGCTACCTTGCGAGAGTTCTTGCGGCCGAACGGCATTCCCATCTGGCCGGCCATCTGCGACATCATCTTGCGGGCCTCGAAGAAGCGGTCGACCAGCTGGTTGACCTCGGCCACCGTGACACCGGAACCGTTCGCGATACGCAGCCGCCGCGAGGCGTTGATGATCTTCGGATCAGACCGCTCGGCGGGGGTCATGCCGCGGATGATGGCCTGGATGCGGTCCAGGTGGCTGTCGTCGACGGCTGCCAGGGCGTCCTTCATCTGACCGGCACCGGGCAGCATGCCCAGCAGGTTCCCGATGGGGCCCATCTTGCGGATCATCAGCATCTGCTCGAGGAAGTCCTCGAGCGTCAGTTCGCCGGAGCCGATCTTGGCGGCGGCCTCTTCGGCCTTCTTCTGGTCGAAGACCTGCTCGGCCTGCTCGATCAGGGTGAGGACGTCGCCCATGCCCAGGATTCGCGACGCCATGCGGTCCGGGTGGAAGACGTCGAAGTCCTCGAGCTTCTCACCGGCGGAGGCGAACAGGATCGGCGCGCCGGTGACTTCGCGGACGGACAGCGCCGCACCACCGCGGGCGTCGCCGTCCAGCTTGGTCAGCACGACACCGGTGAAGCCGACGCCCTCGCGGAAGGCGTTGGCGGTGGTCACGGCGTCCTGACCGATCATCGCATCGAGGACGAACAGCGTCTCGTCGGGCTTGACGGCGTCGCGGATCGCGGCGGCCTGGGCCATCAGTTCCTCGTCGATACCGAGGCGGCCGGCGGTGTCGACGATCACGACGTCGAAGTGCTTGGCCTTGGCCTCGGCCAGACCCGCGGCGGCGACGGACACCGGGTCACCGGTGGTCATCTGGTCGATGGTCACGCCGTCGGGCGAGACTCCCGGATGCGGCGCGAAGACGTTGACCCCCGCGCGCTCACCGACGATCTGCAGCTGGTTGACCGCGCCCGGGCGCTGCAGGTCACAGGCCACCAGCAGCGGCGTATGTCCTTGCTCCTTGAGCCATTTCGACAACTTGCCGGCGAGGGTGGTCTTACCCGAACCCTGCAGACCGGCCAGCATGATGACCGTCGGCGGCGTCTTGGCGAACGCCAGCTGGCGCGTCTCACCGCCGAGGATGCCGATGAGCTCCTCATTGACGATCTTGACGACCTGCTGCGCCGGGTTGAGCGCACCAGAGACCTCGGCGCCCTTGGCACGGTCCTTGATCCGGCCGATGAACTCGCGCGTGACCGGCAGCGACACGTCGGCCTCGAGCAGGGCCAGGCGGATTTCGCGGGCGGTGGCGTCGATATCGGCGTCGGTCAGCCGGCCCTTGCCGCGCAGACCCGACAGCGCACCGGTCAACCGGTCGGACAGGGATTCAAACACGGGGTTAAGCCTAACCGCAGCGCCTGCCGCCGGTACTTCGGCACCACCGTCCCCTTGACACGGCGACACCCGGGCGCGCAGTATTTCATCACGCGATGAATTCATTGCCTGATGAATTAATTGAGGAGCCGGAAATGACCACCTTGAACAGCACGGACGTCGTCGTTGTCGGCGCCGGTCCGACGGGCCTGACGCTGGCGTGTGAACTGGCCATGCGCGGCATCGCGGTTCAGTTGCTCGAACGACGCCGCGACATCCCGAACATCACCCGGGCTTTCGGCGTGCACGCGCGGACGCTGGAACTGCTGGACGCCCGCGGTCTGGCCGACGAACTCGTACAGCGCGGGCTGCCCGTCCAGAGCGTGAGTCCCGTCCCGGGCGCCACGATCAACCTGCAGGACCTGCCCACCCGCTACCCCATGGTGCTGATGGCCCCGCAAAGCCTGACCGAACGGGTGCTGACCGCACGCGCCATCGAACTCGGTGTCGAAATCCGCTACGGCGCAGTGGTTGTCGGTCTGACGCAGGACCGCGACGGCGTCACCGTGCGACTCGCGGACCAGAGCACCCTGCGCACCGGTTACCTCGTCGGCTGCGACGGCGCCCACAGTGCGGTGCGCACGATGCTGGGTATCGGGTTCGCCGGCAAGCAGTACCAGACCCACATCCTGCTGGCCGATGTGCAGCTGGCGAGCCCACCGGCCGACGGGCTCGCCGCCGCGACCAGTCCCGAGGGCGTCGTGCTGCTGGTCCCGTTCGGCGACGGCTGGTTCCGCGCCATCGCGTGGGACCGGACCCGGGAGGACGTACCACTCAGCGAGCCGGTGCCGCTTTCCGAGATCACGGACTCCCTGCGCCGGATCGCGAAAACGGATTTCGGCGTCGGCGAGATGCGCTGGAGTACCCGGTTCCTGTCCGAGCGGCGACAGGCCGACCGCTATCGCGTCGGGCGCTGTTTCATCGCCGGGGACGCGGCCCACGTGCACTCGCCCCTCGGCGCGCAAGGCATGAACACCGGAATCCAGGATGCGATGAACCTGGGCTGGAAGCTGGCGTCGGCCGTCAAGGGCACCGCACCGGGCCGGCTCCTGGACAGCTACCAGCGCGAACGCCATGCCGTCGGCGCAAAAGTGCTCAAACTCACCGATGCGTTCAATCAGCTGGTGCTGGGCCGCAGCCTGCCGCGGCGAGTGCTGCGGCGCATCGCGATCACCGCCCTGTTGAGCACCGGACCGACCAGGCGCGCCATGGGAGGCCGCCTCAGCGGAATCGCCATCAGTTATCCACGCAAGCGCGCCGACCACCGATTGGTCGGGCAGCGAATGCCCGACGTGGCGTGCGCGGGCACCCGGGTCTACGAACTGTTGCGCGACGGCCGCTTCCTACTTTTGACCAAGAGCGGACCGACACTCGGCCGCACGGACATCACCTGCGCCGTCACGGACGACGACCAATTGCCGCCCGCCGTGCTGATCCGGCCCGACGGCTATGTCGCGTGGGCCGGCGAGGTGGCCGAGGTCGGTGCCGCCGTCCGGAATTGGTGCGGCAGCGCCGAACTCGCTAACTCACCTCAGCAGTGACGACCGCGGGCTTGACCGGCGCGGGCGCAGGCAACACCGCGTACAGATCCTGTTCGAACGCGGTCCGGGCCTCGGCGGCCGTGAAGTCCTCCGGAACAACCAGCCCGAACGCGTCGACGACGGTGGCGCCCAGTGTCGTCACCTTGGCCCAGGCGATGTCCACGCTCTTGCGCTCGATCACAGCAGCCAGGCGAGCGAGCAGGCCCGGCCGGTCGGCACTGCGGATCTGTACGACCATCTCATCGTCCGAGGATCCAGCGAACCACCGCACGCGGGGTGGCGCGATCGCGTGGTACCCGGGCACCGCTGCGGGAATCTCGCCGGCCCGCCGGGTCGGGGCCGGAGTTTCCTCGTCCCGCTGCTCGAGCGCGGCGATCACGTCGAGATCGCCGTCGAGCGCCAGGATGAACTGCTGACGCAGCAGTTCGGCGGCCGGCGGCGAGCCGAAGTGCGGCGACACCACGAACGTGTTGATCGCCAGCCCTTCGTGGCTGTTGACCGACGCCGAATGCACCCGCAGCGAGTGCAGGGCCAGCACCCCGGCGGCCTTCGACAGCAGGCCGCGGCGGTCCGGGGCGAGCATCGTGACGTTGAACAGGTGCGCACTGTCCGCCGCCGTGAGCTCCACATGGACACCGCTCTGGTCGGCACGCGAAAGCAGTTGCGGATCAATGGGATCGGGATGCGGCAGGTCCTCCCCCGCCATCATCATCCGGCACCGCCGGACCAGATCGCCGATCAGCGAGGCCTTCCAATCACCCCACACACCGGGGCCGGTGGCGAGCGAATCCGCCTCGGCCAGCGCGTGCAGCAGCTCCAGCAGCTGCCCGTCGCCGCCCAGTGCATCGACCACCGCGGCGATGGTGTTGGGGTCCTGCAGGTCTCGACGGGTCGCCGTCTCCGGCAGCAGCAGGTGGTAGCGCACCATCTTGACCAGCACTTCGATATCGGCCGGCCACAGGCCCAGCCGGATGCCGATCTGATTGGCCAGTTCGGCACCGATCACACTGTGGTCGCCGCCCCGGCCCTTGCCGATGTCGTGCAGCAGCGCACCCAGCACCAGCAGGTCGGGACGGTCCACGCGGGTGGTGAAAGCGCTTGCCCGAGAAACGGTTTCGATCAGATGCCGGTCGACGGTCCAGATGTGCACGACGTCACGCGGCGGTAGGTCGCGGATCGCGCCCCACTCGGGGAACAACCGGCCCCACAGCCCGGTCCGGTCGAGGGCCTCCACGGTGGACACCGCGCCGGGCCCCGCCGCCAGCATCACCAGCAGGTCGTTGAGCGCTTCCTTCGGCCACGGTGCCCGCAATTCGGGCGCCGACTCGGCCAGCCGCGCCAACGTCGAGGCCGCGATGGGCAGGCCGTTGGTGGCCGCTGCTGCGGCCACTCGCAGGATCAGGCCGGGGTCGCGCTGTGGCTTGGCGTCGCGGGCCAGGATGACCTCGCCACCGAACTCGAGCACGCCCTCGTCCAGTGGTCGCCGGACGGGTCGTTTGAGCGCCGCAAAGCCTCTGCGCGGCAGGGCATTTCCCGCGGTACGCACGCCGGCGTCCACGTAGAAGCTGATGGTGCGGGCGGCATCGCTGATCATGCGCGCCAGATCGAAGCGGTCACCGATACCCAGTGCGGAGCCGACCTCGTCGGCGTACTGGGCCAGCACCATCTCGCGGCCCTTGTGAGAGACGCGATGGAGCTCGGTGCGAACGTTGAGCAGCGCCAGGTGGGCGTCGCCCAGCGTGCCGATGGGTGAAGCCACGGAACGACTCGGGTAGACGTCGGCCAACTGCGCCATGGCCAGTGCGTTGAGCAGCTGCACATCCCGCAGGCCGCCGCGACCGTTCTTGAGATCCGGCTCCGCGCGGTGCGCGATCTGACCGGAACGTTCCCACCGCGCCGCGGCGTGTTCGATCAATTCGGTGAAGCGGGAGGTGATCCCGGTCCGCCACTGCCGCCTGGCGCCGCCGACCAACAGCGACGACAGATCCGAATCGCCCGCGATGTGCCGGGCGTCGAGCATCGCCAGTCCGGCAGAGACGTCGCCGGCCGCTGTCTTGAGCGCCTGCGGCACCGTCCGGACGCTGTGGTCGAGGTGAATGTTGGCGTCCCACAACGGGTACCACAGCGCCTCGGCGACCTCGGTGACGACGGCCTGGGGCAGGTCGTCGTGCAACAGCATCAAATCCAGATCCGAGTACGGCAGCATCTCTCGCCGTCCGAGACCGCCGGTGGCCACGATGGAGAATCCACTGGTCTCGGTGATGCCGATCTCGGTTGCCTTTGCGGCAAGCCAGAATTCGTACAGATCGACCAGCGCCTCGCGCAACGCCACCGAATCGAGGCGGCGTGCGCCGCCGGTGAGCAACTGCTCGACAGCAGCGCTCAGGTCGCTCGCCGGACGGGTTGATCCCGCTGCCGAAGCAGGCGAAACCGAAGTATCGTCGGCTCCGGCAGCGGAATCTGGTGTCTGCATTGTCATCTGGTGGTCAGCCGACGTCAGATGGCGTCGCTGCCCCGCTCACCCGTGCGGACGCGTACCACGGTCTCGACAGAGGTGACCCACACCTTGCCGTCACCGATCTTGCCGGTCCGCGCGGCCTGCACGATGACATCCACGACCTTGTCGACCGACGCGTCGTCGACGATGACCTCGACCCGGACCTTGGGCACGAAGTCCACCGAGTACTCGGCACCACGGTAGACCTCGGTGTGACCCTTCTGGCGCCCGTAGCCCTGCACCTCGCTGACGGTCATCCCGAGGATGCCCATCTGCTCCAGACCGGTTTTGACGTCTTCGAGCGTGAACGGCTTGACGATCGCCGTGATCAACTTCATTTGATCAATTCCTTCCAAATAACCGCGGTACTCGTGGATGTCACCGTAAATCCTTCCCGATCACGCGAATTCATAAGCGGTTTCCGCGTGTTCGGCCTCGTCGATACCGTTGGCCTCGTCCTCGCGGTCGAGGCGCAGGCCGATGGTGTACTTGACGATCAAGGCCAAGATAGCGGTAACGATCGCCGAGTAGCCAAGCACCGCGAACGCGCCGACGGCCTGACGCCACAGCTGGTCGAACCCACCGCCGTAGAACAGACCCGCGACAGCGGCCGGAGCCTCCTTGGTGGCCACCAGACCGACCATCAGGGTGCCGAACAGACCACCGACCAGGTGCACGCCCACCACGTCGAGCGCGTCGTCGAAGCCCAGCTTGAACTTCAGGCCGACCGCAAGGGCGCAGACCACGCCGGCGCCCGCGCCGATCGCCAGCGCACCGATGACATTGACCGACGAGCAGGACGGGGTGATGGCCACCAGGCCGGCCACGATGCCCGACGCCGCGCCGAGGGAGGTGGCGTGACCGTCACGAATCTTTTCCGTCAGCAGCCAGAACAGCATCGCGGCAGCGGTAGCCACAGTGGTGGTGATGAACGTCGACGCGGCGACACCGTCAGAGGTCAATGCCGAGCCGGCGTTGAAGCCGTACCAACCGAACCACAGCAGACCGGCGCCCAGCATGACGAACGGCAGGTTGTGCGGCCGCATCGGCGTGGTGGGCCAGCCCGAGCGCTTGCCCAGGATGATGGCCAGCACCAGGCCCGCGGTACCGGAGTTGATGTGCACCGCGGTACCACCCGCGAAGTCGATTGCCTTGAGCTGGTTGGCGATCCAGCCACCGTGCGTGGCCGTGATGCCGTCGAAGGCGAACACCCAGTGCGCGACCGGGAAGTAGACGAAAGTGGCCCACAGGCCGGCGAACAGCAGCCAGCCGCCGAACTTGAGGCGGTCGGCGACCGCGCCCGAGATCAGGGCGACGGTGATGATGGCGAACATCAACTGGAACGCCACGAACACCAGCTGCGGAATGGTCCCGGCGAGCGGAATTTGCACCGCCGCAGTGGTTCCCGCGGGCAGGTGCGCAACGAGCGAGTTGCCGCCGATCAGGCCCTTCAGTCCCCAGTACTGCGTGGGATCCCCGACGAAGCTCCACTTGTCGTTGCCGAACGCCATCGAGTAGCCGTACAGCACCCACAACACCGTGACGACACCCATGGCGCTGATGCTCATCATGATCATGTTGAGCACGCCCTTACGGCGCACCATGCCGCCGTAGAAGAACGCCAGACCCGGTGTCATCAACAGCACGAGCGCTGAACTCACCAGCATCCATGCGGTATCACCGGTGTCCGGCGTGCCCAAGATAGGGAATCCATCCACTGGCCGCTTCCTCCTTAACCCATGTCACAGGCAGATGCCGATGACCTAGGCCAGAACTTTGCGCATCGGTTGTTTCGCCGACGGCGCGCGGGCGTTTCGCGTATGTGAACGGATCGACCAGTTACGTTTCGGCACGGTTAATGCCCTCTTCGTCGGCCCTCTTGCGCGTTGTGAGCAGTCGCCGAGCTGACGTAAATGCCCGGCTCCGCCGGCGCACCCTCGGCAATGCACCACTGCACCGATGTGAGTCGGCGTGGCGGATTTGACCTCGGCACTCGCGATTCGCGAAGCTCTTCTATGGCACAGATAGTCGAGGGTCTCTCCCGCACGTTCAACGAATTCTTGCTGCTCCCCAACCGGACACGAACCGATTGCCGGCCCGACGACGTCGAACTGACGGCTCCGATCGCTCGCCATCGCAAGGGCGAGCAGCCGAGGTTGGCGTTGCAGGTGCCGTTCACCTCGGCGATCATGCAAGCCGTCAGCTCACCGGAACTGGCGGTCGAACTTGCCCGCCACGGCGGCCTGAGCTTCCTTCATCACAACCGTGCCATCGATGAGCAGGTCGCCGATGTTCGGACCGTGAAGCACTTCAAAGCGGGATTCGTCGTCAGCGACACCAACGTGCGGCCCGACGCGACGCTGGCCGAGCTGTCAGCACAAATGCATCAGACCGGGCACAGCACGGCAGCGGTGACCGACGACGGAACCGCTCATGGCCGGTTGCTCGGCCTTGTCACCTCGCGTGACTTCCATCCGCAGCGACACGACCTCTCCGCATCAGTGCGTAGCAGGATGCTGCCGATCTCTGAGCTGGTTGTCGCCGGGCCCGATACGGACCTCTCCGGAGCCAACATGCTGTTGTGGGAGCAGCGATTGGACTGCCTGCCCATCATCGATGCGTCACACCGCCTGCAGTACTTGGTTTTTCGCGCTGATTACACCGACAACAAGCGGCATCCGCGTCAACTGGTGGATACCGAAAAGCGACTCTGCGTCGGCGCTGGAGTCAACACCCACGACTACCGCGATCGAATTCCCGCCCTGGTCGACGCGGGCGCTGATGCACTATGTCTGGACTCTTCAGACGGATTCAGCGATTGGCAGGCGCAGGCATTGACCTGGGTCAAGAGCCGTTACCCCGAGGTGGTTATCGGTGCCGGAAACGTCGTCGATGCCGACGCGTTCGATTTCCTGGCCGACGCGGGAGCAGATTTCGTCAAGATCGGTGTCGGCGGTGGTTCCATCTGCATCACGCGCGACCAGAAAGGCATTGGGCGTGGCCAAGCCAGCGCCGTCCTCGACGTCGCGGCCGCCCGCGACACGCGTACGCGCAGCGCACCGGGCAGTATGTCCCGGTGTGCTCCGACGGTGGTCTGCAGCACGACTATCACGTCGCACTGGCCCTGGCGATGGGCGCCGATTTCGTCATGATGGGTCGCTACTTCGCCCGCTTCGACCAGGCTCCCGGCGCGAAAATTCCGACCGCCGACGGCTACGTCAAAGAGTATTGGGGCGAGGGCTCATATCGGGCACGCAACTGGCAACGCTATGAGCAACCCGGGACCGGCTTGATGTTCGAGGAAGGCGTTGACGGCTACGTTCCGTACGCCGGCGATCTCAACGAGGGTTTTGCCATCACCATCGCCAAACTCAAGGCCACCATGGTCTCCTGCGGCGCCACCAGCCTCCGGCAATTCCAGGACGACGCTCGACTCACCCTGGTCTCCGAACAGAGCTTCCAAGAAGCGCACGCCAACATCGACGTCCGGACGACACGCGCCAACCTCAACTGACCAGGCGCCGTTACCCCAGGAGCGCGTCGACGAAGGCGGCGGGCTCGAACGGCGCCAGATCGTCCGGCCCCTCGCCGAGACCGACGAGCTTGACCGGCACGCCGAGCTCCTGCTGCACCCGGAACACGATGCCGCCCTTCGCGGTGCCGTCGAGCTTGGTCAGCACGACGCCGGTGATGTCGACGACCTCGGCGAAGACCCGGGCCTGCGGCAGGCTGTTCTGGCCGATGGTGGCGTCGAGCACCAGCAGCACCTCGTCGACCTTGGCGCGCTTCTCGACGACGCGCTTGACCTTGCCCAGCTCGTCCATCAGACCGGTCTTGGTGTGCAGCCGGCCCGCCGTGTCCACCACGACGACGTCAGCGCCCGCTGCGATGCCCTTGTCGACGGCGTCGAACGCCACGGAGGCCGGGTCCGCCCCCTCGGGGCCGCGCACGATGTCAGCGCCCACGCGGGCGCCCCAACTCTGCAGCTGGTCGGCCGCGGCGGCACGGAAGGTGTCTGCCGCGCCGAGCACGACGCGACGGCCATCGGCAACCAGCACGCGGGCCAGCTTGCCGACAGTGGTGGTCTTGCCGGCTCCGTTGACGCCGACGACCAGCAGCACCGACGGCTTGTCAGCGTGCGGTAGCGCCTTGATGGACCGGTCCAGGTCGGTCCGCAATTCCTTGATCAGCACCTCACGCACCACGGCGCGGACATCGGCCTCGGTGCGCACATTGGCCTCGGCCATCCGGCTGCGCAGCGCGGTGACGATCGATTCGGTGACGACCGGCCCCAGGTCGGCGATCAGCAGGGTGTCCTCGATGGACTCCCAGGAGTCCTCGTCGAGGTCGCCGCCACCCAGCAGGCCCAGCATGCTGCGGCCCAGCGTGGTCTGCGACTTGGCCAAGCGGCCGCGCAGGCGCTCCAGGCGGCCTGCGGTCGGCGCGATCTCGTCGCGTGGGGCGGCCTCGGGCTCTGGCTCCGGTTCGGGCTGTGCCTCTGGTTCGGGCGCAACGGTCGGCTCCGGCTCGGCAACGACTTCCGGCTGCTCGGCGACCACTTCCGGCTCGGCCACGACCTCCGGCTCAGCCACGACCTCCGGCTCGGGCAGCTGGACATCGGCGATGGTGCGCTTGCGCGAGTCCCGCGGAATCTCGGCGTCGTCCCCGACGGTCGGCAGTTTCTCTGCGGTGTCCGAACTACTGAACGTGATGCCTGATGACGCCGTGTAGCCGCCGGAACGGTCCAGCTTCGGAGTCTCCTCCGGCGCGGACAGCGAAATCCTGCTGCGCCGGTAGCGGACGAATCCGACCACCAGAGCGGTGACAACGAGAACAGCGACGATCGCTATCGCGATCCAGAGACCTTCCGACACGCGAACATTGTGTCAGGTGCTGGAGACCAACTCCTGGCCGCGCATGCGCTGCGAGATGACCTGCGTGATGCCGTCGCCCTGCATGGTGACGCCGTAGAGCGCGTCGGCGACCTCCATGGTCGGCTTCTGGTGCGTGATGACGATCAGCTGCGACTTTTCCCGCAGCTGTTCGAACAGACTGATCAGGCGGCGCAGGTTCACGTCGTCCAGCGCGGCCTCGACCTCGTCCATGACGTAGAAGGGTGACGGCCGGGCCCGGAAGATTGCCACCAGCATGGCCACCGCGGTCAGCGACTTCTCACCGCCGGACAGCAGCGACAGCCGCTTGACCTTCTTGCCCGGCGGCCGGGCCTCGACCTCGATGCCGGTGGTGAGCATGTCGCCGGGGTTGGTCAGCAACAGCCGACCCTCACCGCCCGGGAACAGCGTTTGGAACACCTGACTGAACTCTGCCTCCACATCGGCGTAAGCCTCGGTGAAGACCCGCAGGATGCGCTCATCGACGTCGGCAATGACGTCCATCAGGTCCTTGCGCGCGCCCTTGACGTCCTCCAGCTGCGTCGACAGGAAGTTGTAGCGCTCCTCGAGCGCGGCGAACTCCTCCAGCGCCAAGGGGTTAACGCGGCCGAGCTCGGCCAGTTCCTTCTCAGCCTTCTTCGCGCGGCGTTCCTGCGTGGGCCGATCGAACGCCATCGGTGTGGGTGCGCTGACCTGCTCGCCGCGCTCCTTGGCCTGCTCGTACTCGGCCATCTCGAGTTCGGTCGGCGGCAGCGGCACTTCCGGCCCATATTCGGCGACCAGGTCGGCAACCGCCATGCCGAACTGCTCCAGCGCCTGCTGCTCGAGTTGCTCGATACGAAGGGCCGCTTGGGCTTTCGCGACCTCGTCGCGGTGCAACGCCTCGGTCAACGCAGCGGCGCGGGCACTGAGCTCGGATACTTCTGCCCTGACCCGCGTCAATCCCTCGGAGCGCTGAGCCCGCTCGGTCGCCAGCTCATCGCGCTTGCGGGCCGCCAGAGTTACTGTGGCAGAAAGCTTTTCAGCCACCAGGCGCCCCGAGTCGGCGACCGCGGCCGCGACTTTCGCCGCGTTCTCCCGCGCCTCACGCGCACGCGCCGCCCGTACCCGGGCCTCACGCTCGGCGGACGCGGCCCGGCGCAATGAATCTGCCCGTCCGCGAACGGCATTCGCGCGCTCCTCAGCGGTACGCACGGCGAGGCGGGCCTCGACCTCGACGGCGCGCGCCTCTTCGGCGGCCGCCGTCGTCTCGGATCGGTCGACGAACTCGACGTCGAACATCGGCTCCTGCTGCGCGTTATGGAAGCGATCTTCCAGCTCGGCGAGCTCGGCCAGGGAGCGGCTGCGGCTGGCTTCCAGCTCGTCGCGCTGGGCCACCAGCTGCTGCCATTCGGCGTCGGCGGTCCTGGCATCGTGGCCGAGTCGGCCCAACTGCTCGTAGATCGACGAAATGGCGGCGTCGGATTCATGCAACGCAGCCAACGCGTGTTCGACGGCGTCCCGCCGGGCCGTCTGCTCGGCGAGTGCACCAGAAAGGGCAGCGCCGAACTCGTTGGTCTGACGTTCGGCATCGAGTAGCGCCGCACGGGCCTTGTCGATCTCGGAGGTGATCTCCAACGCGCTCGGCTTGCGATCCGAACCACCGCTGATCCAGCCGGGGCCGACCAGATCACCATCGGAGGTCACCGCGCGCAGATCCGGTTGCGCAGCAACCAGATCCAGCGCGCTGGACAGATCACCGACCACCGCGACACGGGCCAGCATGGCCGTCATCGCACCGTTCAGCCGGGGCGGCACCTCGACCAGATCCAGCGCCCACCGCGCGCCAGGCGGCAATTCTCCACGCGGAGCAGCGGTTTCGCCGGGCCAATCGCCCAGTACGATGGCCGCGCGCCCACCGTCACCCTTCTTGAGCGCATCCACCGCGGCGCGTGCCGCTTCCAAGCTCTCGGCTGCCAGTGCATCGGCGGCAGCGCCCAGCACCGTCGCGATGGCTGCCTCGAAACCGGACTGCACCCGCAGCAATTCCGCTACGGAGCCGAAAAGCCCTGCGCCATCGTGATTCTTCTGCAGCCACCCCGGCCCGTCGCTGATGTCGAGGCGCACGGACAACGCGTCGATACGAGCCCGCAGCGAGGCCACCTGTCGCTCAGCCGCACGCTCGGCGGCCTGCAGTTCCTCGACACGTTCGTCGGCCTGTCGCATCGCCGCCATGGTGCGGTCGTGGTGTTCGTCGAGGCCGAATTCACCTGCGTCGAGCTCGTCGACCTTGCCCTGCACGGTCTCGAACTCGGCCCAGGCCTGCTGCCGGCGGGCAGCCGCTTCTTCGATGCTGCCGGTCAGCCGGACCGTGCGCTCGTCGATCGATTCGATGCGGGTCCGCATGGTGTCGACCTGTCCGGACAACCGCGCGAGTCCTTCGCGCCGGTCCGCTTCAGCACGGGCCGCGGCCATCTGGGCGCGTTCGGCGTCGGCCGCGGCACGTTCGCATTCGGCCAGCGCGCCGCGGGCGGCCTCGAGCCGGGTCCGCGATTCGGCGAGTTCGGCGAGCAGCTGTTCCTCGTGCTCGGCGACGGCGTCGGCCTCGGCATCCAGCGCGTCCGGGTCCGGCCCTGTCGACACTTCCGGGTCGGAGTCCAGCAGGTTGGTGCGCTCGGTGGCGATGCGCACGGTCGCACTGACCCGTTCCGCCAAAGCGGACAACCGGAACCAGGTCTGTTGCGCTGCCTCGGCGCGGCCGGACAGGCCCGATACCGCCGCTTCGTGGCCGGCGAGTTCGGCCGATGCGGCTTCGAGGCGCTCGGCCACCTCTCCGTGCTCGCGCCGCAGCGCGGTCTCGGTCTGGTTGGTGTCGTCGAACTCGGCCTGCCGGGTCACCAGGTCGTCGGCGGCCAGGCGCAGCCGTGCGTCCCGCAGATCGGCCTGGATGGTCTGCGCGCGACGCGCCATCTCGGCCTGCCGGCCCAGTGGCTTGAGCTGACGGCGCAGTTCGGTGGTCAGGTCTGTCAGGCGGGCCAGGTTGGCCTGCATGGCGTCGAGCTTGCGGACCGCCTTCTCCTTGCGCCGCCGGTGCTTGAGCACCCCGGCGGCCTCCTCGATGAAGGCCCGACGGTCCTCGGGTCGAGATTCCAGGATTTCGGAGAGCTTGCCCTGGCCGACGATGACGTGCATCTCGCGGCCGATACCGGAGTCGGACAGCAGTTCCTGCACATCCATGAGCCGGCAACTGCTGCCGTTGATCTCGTACTCGCTGGCGCCGTCCCGGAACACGCGGCGGGTGATCGACACCTCGGAGTATTCGATCGGCAGGGCGTTGTCCGAGTTGTCGATGGTCAGCGTCACCTCGGCCCGGCCCAGCGGCGCCCGCGACGAAGTGCCGGCAAAGATGACGTCTTCCATCTTGCCGCCGCGCAGGGTCTTGGCACCCTGCTCGCCCATCACCCAGGTCAGGGCGTCGACGACGTTCGATTTGCCCGAACCGTTCGGCCCCACCACGCACGTGATACCGGGTTCGAAGCGAAGAGTCGTCGGCGACGCGAAGGACTTGAAGCCCTTCAGCGTCAGACTCTTCAGATGCATGGGGTGAAACCCTACCGTCGCGCCGGTTAAATGCCGGGGACCCCTGGGCTTCTAACGCTCAGAAAAACCGTCGATCGGGTCACCCTCGGCGGCCCAGTCGTCGACAACGGTCGTCACCGTGCCCGGGGTGGTGCCGCTGCGCAGGAGTGCCAGCAGCTGCTCGCAGTCGGCGCGCGGGCCCTGCGCCACGACGTGTACCCGGCCGTCCGGCTTGTTGCTGGCGTAACCGGTGAGGCCCAGCTCCAGTGCCCTGGCCCGGGTCCACCACCGGAACCCGACACCCTGCACCTGACCGTGCACCCAGGCCGACAGCCGGACCGCCTCGGTCACTCGGCGAACCCGAAGGTGACCTCGGTGCCCGCTTTCAGCGTGCGGCCCACCGTGCAGACCTTGTCGATGGCTCTCTCGACGACGATCTTGAGTCGCTTGATCTCGTCCTCGGACAGGCTCGAGAGGTCCAACTCCATCGACTCCTGCAACAGCGGGTAGACCTCGTTCTCCCGGTCCGGCGGCCCCGACACCCGGATGGTGGTCTGGTAATCGTCGCCGAGTCGACTACGCAGCGGAGCATCGCTGCTCATGCCGCTGCAGGCCGCCAACGCGATCTTGAGCAATTCCCCCGGCGTGAAGACGCCCTCGACGTCCTCGGACCCGATGAGGACCTCGGCTCCTCGCGAGCTGTGCCCGGTGTAGCGGCGCACCCCGGTCCGTTCGACCCACAGTTCCGTCATGGCACATTTGTACCGCGCCGACGCTCAATGTCCGGCGGGAACCCTGCTGGGCCCCAGGTAAAGTCAGGAATTCACGCAACACTCTCGGGGGGAGAGTTCACATGACGTACCCATACCCAGGTCCAAATCCAGGGCCGTCCGGGTACCCGCAGCAGGGGCCGTACGGCGCCAGTCAGCCGGCAGCTCCCGGCTACCCCGCCTATGGTCCACCTGGATACGGCCCGATGCCCGGTCAGCCGATGCCGTACGGCTATGCCGGTGCCACACCGCCGAACTCCGGCGGCCCGGGCAAGTGGATTCTGATCGCCGGCGCCGTGGTGCTGGTACTGGTCCTCGGTGGTGTTGGCATCTACGCGTTGACAGGTTCGTCCGACGACGACACGTCAACCTCTGCGAGCAGCCAGTCCAGTGGCAAGCACAAGGGTTCGGCGGGCAGCACCGATCCGACCGACGAGGCCACAGCACCGGGATCGTCGGGTGGTGGAAGTTCCGACGAAGATGAGATTCGCCAGTTCCTGGCCAGTTTCGGTGGCGGAGACATGGCTTCGATCTCCTGTGCCAACGACCGCAAGTTCTTCGGCCAGGCGGGCGGCGGCGCATTCGGCAGTATGCCGATACCGAAGGTCGCGGGTGACGCGGACAGCATGCAGGTCCTCGACATCACCGTCACGGGCGACCGCGCCACGGTCAAACCCCCGGGGTCGTCGCAGGTTGCGTTCTGGCTGCGTAAAGAAGGCGGCGAGTGGAAGTTCTGCTCCACCGACAATCCCATTTTCAAGAATCTGCCCGGGACTCGCTGAGCGGACGCCACGGCTTGCCGCCGCCCAGTGTGCGGCACCGATGTCGACATCACGCGCCATTTCACAAGGAGTGACCAGACAATGACCTATCCCCCGCTCGGGCCGCAGCCAGGCGGTCAGCCGTGGCAGCAGCCGCAGCAGCCGGCACCTGGGTACCCGCCGGCCGGCTATCCGCCGCCCGGTTACGGGCAGGCGCCCGGCTACGGACAGGCACCGGGCTATCCGATGGGACCCGGTTACGGCCAGGCACCCGGATTTCCCCCGGGACCCGGCTATCCCGGCGCACCCACCCCCAACAACAACAAGAAACTGCTGATCGGCGGGCTGACCCTGCTCGCGGTCATCGGCATCGTGATCGGCGTGGTGGTGTGGACGTCGGGCTCCGGGGGTGGGCTCGGCGCACTGGGTGGCAACTCCGACGAGGACCAGATTCGCAGTCTGATGAGCGATCCGACGTCGCTGAAGGACCACCGTTGCGAGGCCGACAACAAGTTCTTCAGCAAGTTCCCCGGCCTCGCCGACGGTAAGAAGGCGCCGGTCGGACCCAAGGTGAAGGTCACCGTCAACAGTGTCGACGTGACGGGCGAGCGTGCCACCGTGAACGTCACCACGCGTGCCGAAAGTGGGCGTGAGGCCTCCGCCACCGTCTATTTCCGCAAGGAAGGCGGCGAGTGGAAGTACTGCCTGACAGACTCCCCTGAGATGAAGAAACTGCAGCAGCTGCCGGGGATGAAGTAACGACCGAGGCTGACCGGCGTTTCCGGAGGTAGACGGCCCAGCGGTGTTAACTTGGACGGCAAGCACAGTTCACAGGGAGCGACCAGACATGACCTATCCCCCGCTCGGGCCGCAGCCAGGCGGCCAGCCGTGGCAGCAGCCGCAGCAGCCGGCACCCGGGTACCCGCCGGCCGGCTACGGCCAGCCGGGATACGGCCAGCCCCAGCCTGCCTATGGGCAACCCTCGTACGGTCAGCCCGCGTATGGTCAACCGGCCTACGGCCAGCCCGGGTACGGACAGCCGCCGGGTTATCCGATGGGCCCGGGTTTCCCCGGTGCGCCGCAACCCAAATCGAACGGCCCGAAGTGGGCGCTGATCGGTGGGCTGGCGGCCATCATCGTCGTGGGCATCGTGCTCGCCGTGGTCCTGGTCTCGAATTCCGGCGGTGGGCTCAGCGCACTGGGCGGCAACTCCGACGAGGATCAGATTCGGAGCCTCATGAGCTCGGGGCCGTCGTCGATCAAAGAACGCGCGTGCGAGAACGACCAGAAGTTCTTCAGCAAGTTCCCCGGCATCGCCGACAGCACCGGCACCAATCCGACCGGCGCCAAGGGCAAAGCGACCGTCGACAGCGTCAACGTAACCGGGGATACCGCCACCGCCGAAGTCACCGCGACGTCGAGCACCGGCCTGGAGCGGTCCGGCACGCTTTACTTTCGCAAAGAGAGCGGCGAGTGGAAGATCTGCTTCACCGACTCACCGCAGTTGAAGCAGCTGCAGAATCTGCCTGGCATGAAGTGATCGACCTGTGACTTACCCGGCCGCGGTTGGCATTTCGGGTAGTGGCGCTGGTGTTACGTTGGATACCAAGCACAGTCCACAGGGAGCGCGCAGACATGACCTATCCCCCGTCCGGCTCTGATCCGGGCGCCCAGCCCTGGCAGCCGCCACAGCAGCCGCCCGAGGGATACGGCCAGCCTGCGTACGGTCCACCGGCCTACGGGCAGCCGGCCTACGGCCAACCCGCGTACGGACAGCCGACCTACGGGCAGGCCGGCTACGGACAGCCCGGCTACGGATATCCCGGATACGGACCGCCGCCCGGATATCCGATGGGACCCGGTTTCCCCGGACAACCGGGGTTCCCACCGCCCCCGCCACCCAACAACGCCCGCAAGTGGGCGCTCATCGGTTCGGGGATATTCGCCGTTGTGCTTGTGATCGGCGTCGTCTTCGCCATGGTGATGTCGCGCTCAGACTCCGGCTCCAGCTCGGATACGGCGTCCGGCGGTGGCGACATGACGAGCGGTGCGTCGTCCTCCGACCAGGAGAAGATCCGCGACCTGATGACGTCGCAGATCGACACCTTCGACGATTTCAAAGCGCACTCCTGCGCGAATGACGTGAAGCTCTACGACAAGATGCCGTCGATCGCGGGCAAGTTCGGCAAGGGCAGCAGCGGCGACGCCGGCCCCGGTTCGACCAAGAGCGCCGAGATCACCGACATCGACGTCAACGGAGATCGGGCGACGGTGAACGTCAGCTCGTCCACCGGGGTCACGAACGTTCCGCTCCGCAAGGAAGGCGGCGAGTGGAAGTTCTGCATGACCGACTCGCCGAAGTTCAAGGGCATTCCCGGGCTGAAGTAGCCCGGGCCGTCAGATCGGACGCGGGATGCGTGGCCGCGGTTGGCATTTCGGGCAGTAGTACGACGAGCGGTTCATGAACTTCTCCCGCCGGATCGGCGTGCCACAGCGGCGGCACGGCTCCCCTTCCTGGCCATAGGCGTCCAGCGACCGGTCGAAGTACCCGGACTCGCCGTTTACGTTGACATACAGCGAGTCGAATGACGTGCCGCCTTGTGCCAGAGCCGAATTCATCACGTCTGCCGCGTGGACGAGGAGTTCGGAGAGCCGGCGCCGAGCCAACGCAGAGGCCGGCCGGAACCCGTTGACCTGCGCCCGCCACAGCGATTCGTCGGCGTAGATGTTGCCGACACCGGACACCACGGTTTGGTCCAGCAGCTGACGCTTGATCTCGGAGTCCTTGCGCCGCAGCACATTCACCACCGCGTCCGGATCGAACGCGGGGTCCAGCGGGTCGCGGGCGATGTGCGCCACCGGCACGGGCACGACGCTGCCGTCGACCTCGACCAGGTCGCAGACCTGCCAACCGCCGAACGTACGTTGGTCGACGAAACTCAGCTCGGTGCCGTCGTCGAGCACCGCCGCGATGCGCAGGTGCGACGGCCGGGCCGGTGGCCCGATCAGCATCTGGCCGCTCATGCCCAGGTGCACCACCAGCGCCTCGTCACCGTCGAGGGTCAGCCACAGGTACTTGCCGCGGCGGCCCGTCCCGGTGATCCGGCGTCCGGCCAGCCGGCCGGCCAGATCCGCGGGACCGTTGTCGTGCCGTCGTACCGCGCGCGGGTGCAGCACCCGTACCGTGGTGAAACCCTTTGCCACGACGTGTGATTCGAGGCCCCGGCGGACGACCTCGACTTCGGGAAGTTCAGGCATTGCTGACGGCGTCGGCGTCAGGGTCGATGTCGGAGCGGGCCTCCAGCGCCTGGTAGGCCGCCGCGGCGGCGTGCTGTTCGGCTTCCTTCTTGGTGCGCCCGACGCCTTCGCCGTAGTCGATGCCGTTGAGCACTGCGCGCGCGGTGAACTCCTTGTCGTGCTCCGGTCCGGTGGACGTCACGACGTAGGACGGGACGCCGATCCGGCGGGCGGCGGACAGTTCCTGCAGGCTGGTTTTCCAGTCCAGACCCGCCCCGAGACTCGCCGCGGTGTCGAGCGCGGCGCTGAACAACCCCATCACCACGGTTTGGGCCACCTCGTGGCCGTGCTCGACATACGTTGCACCGAGTAGTGATTCGAGTCCGTCGGCCAGCAGGTTGGCCTTCTGTGCACCGCCGCTGGCCATCTCGCCGCGGCCCAGCAGCAGGTAGCTGCCGAGGCCGTCGGGGGTGAGGGTGCGCGCGATCTCGGCCAGCGCCTGGGTGTTCACGACCGCGGATTTGAGCTTGGCCAGCTCGCCTTCGCTGCGGTCCGGGTAGCGGCGGAAAATCTCGGCGGTGATCACCAATCCGAGCACTGCGTCGCCCAGGAACTCCAGCCGCTCATTGGTCGGCAGACCGCCGTTCTCGTACGCGTAGCTGCGGTGGGTCAGTGCCACGGTCAGCAGATCGTCGGGCAACTGCACGCCCAGCGCTGCCAGCAGCGGCGCACGATCTACCGTCACGAACCGCCCTCCGACGACGCCCCGTCGGTGTCGGGGGTTTCGGGCAGCAGCGCCGACAACTTCGCCCACCGCGGGTCGATCTTGTCGTGGTGGTGGTCCGGTTCGGCGTCGAGCAGACGTACCCCGCAATCCGGGCACAGTCCCGGGCAGTCCGGGGTGCACAACGGCGAGAACGGCAGCGTCAGCCCGACCTCGTCGATGATGGGCTGTTCGAGGTCGATGGTGTCGTCGACGACGTGGCCGACCTCGTCCTCCTCGGTGGTGGCCTCGGTGGTGCTGTCGGGATAGGCGAACAGCTCGGTGAGGTCGACGGTGACGTGCCCCGACAGCGGGTTGAGGCACCGCGAGCACTCGCCGGTGGTCGGTGCGGACACCGACCCCGTCACCAGCACGCCCTCGGACACCGACTGCAGTTGCAGGTCGAGGTCGATCGGCGCCCCGGCGGCGATCGCCATCAGATCCAGGCCGATCCGCTCGGGGCTGGGCACGGTTTCGACGTGCGTGATCATCGACCCGGGCCGACGGCCCAATCGCGCAATGTCAATGGTCAGCGGACTCGGGCCAGGCATTGCTCAATCCTACGTCGGCGCCGATCATCGACCGGACGCCATTCCCGTCAAGCGATTCAGCGCTGGGCGTAGTCGTGCGTGCCGGCGGCGGTACGCAGCTGGTGCCGGCCCCGGCTGACCGAGCGCAGGGTGCCCTGGAGGTGCTCCTCGAACTCGGCGAGCTTGGTGTCCACGTAGATGTCGCATTCGCCGCGCAGGCGGTCGGCCTCGGCGTGCGCCGAATCGATCATGCGGGTGGCCTCGGCGTGGGCGGTCTGAACCACCTCGGTCTCCGACACCAGGCGCTGCTGCTCCTTGATGCCTTCCTGCACGGCCTTCTCGTAGGACAGGTTGCCGCTCTCCAGCAACCGGTCGACCTCGGCCTTGGCCCGGTTGGTGCTGGCCTCGTACTCCCGCTTGGCGGTACTGGCGATCCGATTGGCCTCTTCGCGGGCCTCGACGACCATGCGCTCGCTGTGCGCACGTGCCTCGGAGACCATCCGGTCGGCCTGCGCCTTCGCGTCGGCCAGCAGCCGGTCTGCCTCGGCACGAGCGTGGTTGACCAGCGAATCCGCCTCGGCCGTGGCCGACGACACCATCGAGTCGGCGTGCTGCTTGGCCTCACGCAGCATCCCGTCGCGGGCATCCAGGACGTCCTGGGCGTCGTCGAGCTCGCCGGGGATCGCATCCTTGATGTCGTCGAGAAGTTCCAGGACATCGCCCCGCGGCACCATGCAGCCCGCGGTCATGGGCACTCCGCGCGCCTCTTCCACGATCGCGCCGAGCTCGTCCAGCGCCTCAAATACTCGGTACACGGCAACATCCTCCAGGCGTAGTTGGTTGTTACCAGTGTGCCTGTTGTTACTCGTGTGACTCGGCTTTGCGGGCCGGTGTGTCGCGACCTATCCGGCCAGCTTGGCCTGGAGCCGCTTGTTCACCACCGCCGGCAGCAGGTCGGTGACGTCGCCGCCGAGGGCCGCGACCTCCTTGGCCAACGACGACGACACGAACGAGAACTGGGGCTTGGTCGCGACGAAGAAGGTGTCGACGCCGGCGACGTGCCGGTTCATCTGCGCCATCTGCAGCTCGTATTCGAAGTCCGTGCCGGTGCGCAGGCCCTTGACGATGGCCGTCAGCCCGCGCGCCCGGGCGAAGTCGACGACGAGCCCGGAGCCGGCCTCGGCCCGCAGGTTCGGCAGATGCGACGTCGCCTCGCTGATCATCGCGATACGTTCCTCCGCGGTGAACATGCCCTTCTTGTTGGGGTTCACCAGCACCGCCACCACCACCTCGTCGAACTGGGCCGCTGCCCGCTCGAAGACATCGAGGTGACCAAGAGTTATCGGATCGAAGGATCCCGGGCACACCGCACCACTCATAGCCAATGACGGTACAAGGCTCCGGCAACGCCAGCGCTCAGCCTGTCCACTCCGCCATTTCCAGCCGGGTGTCGCCGTACCGCCGCTCGCGCAGCACGGTCCAGCCCTCCGGCCAGACCAGGGCCGGGCCGGACGCCGGGCGCTCGATCACCGCGACGGCCCCCTCGGCCAGCCAGCCACCCGAAACCAGCTGCCCGACAACAGCTTCCACGTCAGCGGCCGGTACGTCGTAGGGCGGATCCGCAAACACCAGATCCACTGGCCGCGGCGCCGTCGTCGCCGCCACGCTGGCTGCCGGGCCGCAGCGCACGACGGCGCCGTCCACCCCGAGCTCGGCGATGTTCCGCGAGATCACCGCAGCGGCGCGTCGGTCGGCCTCCACGAACAGGGCCGACGCGGCACCGCGCGACAGCGCCTCCAGCCCGAGCGCACCCGACCCGGCATACAGGTCGAGTACCCGGGCCCCCTCAAAGTCCACCCGGGCCGCCAGCACGTTGAACAGCGACTCGCGGACCCGATCAGTCGTCGGCCGAGTCCCTTTGGCGGGCACCGAGATCCGGCGGCCGCCGTGGCGGCCGCCGATGATCCGGGTCAGCTGATCACCACGAGCAGATCGCCACCTTCCACGCCCGCGGTGGGGGTGACGGCGATCCGCGCGACGGTGCCGGCCTTGGGTGCGGTGATCGCCGCCTCCATCTTCATGGCCTCGATGGTGGCGATGGTCTGGCCCGCGTCGACCTTGTCACCGACCGCGACGCCCACCGTGACCACGCCCGCGAACGGCGCGGCGACATGGTCCGGGTTGGTGCGATCGGCCTTCTCGGCGGCCGGCACGTCCGCGGCGATGGCGCGGTCGCGCACCAGCACGGGCCGCAGCTGCCCGTTGATCAGGCACAGCACGGTCCGCATGCCACGCTCGTCGGGCTCGGACACCGCCTCCAGGCCGATGAGCAGCTCGACACCCTTCTCCAGCTGCACGCGGTGCTCTTCGCCGCGGCGCAGGCCGTAGAAGAACTGGTTGGCACTCAGCCGCGAGGTGTCGCCGTACTCCTCGCGGTGGGCCAGGAACTCCTTCGTCGGGCCGGGGAACAGCAGCCGGTTGAGGGCACCCTGGCGCACGGTGCCCGGGGTGGCCAGCTCGGCCTCGTCCTCCGCGGTCAGCTGCTGCTCGGGCCGGGCCGGGCCGCGGCCCTCCAAGGCCTTGCTGCGCAACGGCTCCGGCCAGCCGCCGGGCGGGTCGCCCAGTTCGCCGCGCAGGAATCCGATAACGCTGTCGGGGATGTCGTAGCGCGATGGCTCGGCCGCGAAATCGTCGGCGGTGACGTGGGCACCGACCAGCGACAGCGCCAGGTCACCGACCACCTTGCTCGACGGCGTCACCTTCACCAGCCGGCCCAAGACGCGGTCGGCGCCGGCGTACGCGTTCTCGATCTCCTCGAACCGGTCCCCCAGGCCCAGCGCGATCGCCTGCTGGCGCAGGTTGCTCAGCTGGCCACCGGGGATTTCGTGCGTGTACACGCGGCCGGTCGGCGCCGGCAGACCGGACTCGAACGGCGCGTACACCCGGCGCAGCGCCTCCCAGTACGGCTCCAGGTCGCAGACGGCCTCCAGCGACAGCCCGGTGTCGTATTGCGTGTGTGCGGCCGCCGCGACGATGGACGACAGCGCGGGCTGGCTGGTGGTGCCGGCCAACGGCGCCGAGGCGCCATCGACGGCGTCGGCGCCGGCCTGCCAGGCCGCCATGTAGGTTGCCAGCTGCCCACCGGGGGTGTCGTGGGTGTGCACGTGCACCGGCAGGTCGAAGCGAGACTTCAACGCCGACACCAGTTTTGCCGCGGCCGGTGGCCGCAGCAGACCGGCCATGTCCTTGATGGCCAGCACGTGCGCACCGGCCTCGACGATCTCATCGGCGAGCTTGAGCCAGTAGTCCAGCGTGTAGATCTTCTCGCCGGGATTCATCAGGTCGCCGGTGTAGGACATCGCGACTTCGGCCACCGCAGAACCGGTTTCGCGCACCGCCTCGATCGCCGGGCGCATCGACGACACGTTGTTGAGCGCGTCGAAGATCCGGAAGATGTCGATACCGGTCGCCGTGGCCTCTTCGACAAACGCCGACGTCACCAGTTCCGGATACGGCGTGTAGCCGACGGTGTTGCGGCCGCGCAGCAGCATCTGCAGACAGATGTTGGGCAGCGCCTCACGCAGTGCGGCCAGGCGCTCCCACGGATCTTCCTTCAAGAAGCGAAGGCCCACATCGTAAGTGGCGCCACCCCAGCACTCGACCGACAGCAGCTGCGGCGTCGACCTGGCGATGTACGGGGCGATCTCCAGCAGACCGGTGGACCGCACGCGGGTGGCCAGCAGGGACTGGTGGGCGTCGCGGAAGGTGGTGTCGGTGACACCGACGGCCGGGGTGTCACGCAGCCAGCGCGCGAAGCCCTCAGGTCCGAGTTCGTCCAGACGCTGCTTCGACCCCGCGGGCGGTGCGGCCTTCAGGTCGACGGCGGGCAGCTTGTCGCGCGGGTACACCGCCGACGGGCGCGGCCCGTGCGGCTGATTGACCGTGACATCGGCCAGGTAATTGAGGATCTTCGTGCCACGGTCGGCGCTGCTGCGCGCCGTCAGCAGCTGCGGACGCTCGTCGATGAACGACGTCGTCACCTTCCCGGCGACGAAGTCGGGGTCGTCGAGCACCGCCTGCAGGAACGGGATGTTGGTCGACACCCCGCGGATGCGGAACTCGGCCAGGGCCCGCTTGGCACGGGCCACCGCTGTCGTCAAATCCCTTCCGCGACAAGTCAATTTGACCAGCATGGAATCGAAGTGGGCCGATACCTCGGCGCCCAGGTTGGTACCGCCGTCGAGTCGGATGCCGGCGCCGCCCGGGGTGCGGTAGGCGGTGATGCGGCCGGTGTCGGGGCGGAAGCCGTTGGCCGGGTCCTCGGTGGTGATGCGGCACTGCAGCGCGGCGCCGCGGGGCTGCATGGTCTCCTGGCTCAGGCCCAGCTCCTCGAGCGACGAGCCGGAGGCGATACACAACTGCGACGCGACGAGGTCGACGGCGGTGATCTCCTCGGTGACGGTGTGCTCGACCTGGATGCGCGGGTTCATCTCGATGAACACGTGCTGGCCGCGCTCGTCGACGAGGAATTCGACGGTGCCCGCGCACGTGTAGCCGATCTGCCGGGCGAAGGCCACGGCGTCGGCGCACATGCGCGTCCGCAGGTCGGGGTCCAGGTTCGGCGCGGGTGCCAGCTCGATGACCTTCTGGTGCCGACGCTGGACGCTGCAGTCGCGCTCGAACAGGTGCATGACGTTGCCGTGGGTGTCGGCGAGGATCTGCACCTCGATGTGCCGCGGGTTGACCACGGCCTGCTCCAGGAACACCGTCGGGTCACCGAAGGCGGAGTCGGCTTCGCGGGAGGCGGCTTCGATGGCTTCACGCAGGTCCGCCGGGTCGGCAACGCGGCGCATACCGCGGCCGCCACCGCCGGCGACGGCCTTGACGAACAACGGGAACTGCATCTGCTCGGCCGCCGCGAGGAGCTCGTCGACCGACGACGACGGCTCCGACGAGGCCAGCACCGGCAGCCCGGCCGCGCGGGCCGACTCGATGGCCCGCGCCTTGTTGCCCGTAAGTTCGAGAATGTCGGAGCTCGGTCCGACGAAGGTGATTCCGGCTGCGGTGCAGGCGGCCGCCAGTTCGGGATTCTCCGAGAGGAAGCCGTAGCCCGGGTAGATCGCGTCGGCACCGCACGCCAGCGCGGTGGCGACGATCTCCTCGACGTTCAGGTACGCGCGTACCGGATGGCCCGTCTCGCCGATCTGGTACGACTCGTCAGCCTTGAGCCGATGCAGCGAGTTGCGGTCCTCGAACGGGTACACCGCGACAGTGGCGATGCCCAGTTCGTTGGCTGCGCGAAAGGCCCGGATCGCGATCTCGCCGCGGTTGGCCACCAGGAGTTTGGAAATCACCCAGTGACCCTAGCGGTTACGGCCAGTTGAAGCACTAGATGAGGGTGGACCAATAACTCCAGAATCGATCAAGGATCAGCAGCGCGATCGCGGTGATCCACAGGGCGTACAACGGCCACCGCCACTGGTACAGGGCGTCCACCACTTTGTTGCTGCCGGCCAAGGGCCGCAACGCAATTGGCGTGACCACGACCAGCAGCGCCAGGGTGACGACCCAGACCACCATGCAGTACGGGCACAGGGCGCCGATCTCGTACAGGCTCTGGTAGATCAGCCAGTGCACGAACACCGCGCCCAGCAGCGTGCCACCGGCCAGGCCCGCCCAGTACCACCGCGGCAACCGAACGCCCGCCACGGCGAGCACACCCGTCACGATCACCACGCTGAAAGCGGCGATGCCCAGCAGCGGGTTCGGGAAACCGAACAGCGACGCCTGCTTGGTGAGCATCACCGACCCGCAGGACAGCACCGGGTTGATGCTGCACGAGGGGACGTACGACGGGTTCTGCAGTTGCCGAACCTTCTCGACGGTCAGCACGAACGCGGCGACCTCGCCGATGATGCCGGCGAGCAGAACCCAGACGGCGGCGGGGCGACCGACGGTCACCCCCGCCTGCCGCTGCGATGTGTCGACGTCGGTCACTGGTGCGGTGCGGGAGCAGGCTGCGGCGCCGGGGCACCCGGTGCCGGAGCGGCGGGGGCCGCCGGGGCCGCGGGCAGGTTCGGCAGATCCGGCGCGATGGCCTTGATCTTCTCGATCAGGCTGTTCGGATCGCCGTTCGGGACCAGGCTGGTCTCGGTGCCGTTGATCTTGATGGTCGGGGTGCCCTGAATCTCGGCGTTGCGGGCCATGTTGTTGACCATCTCGGTGTAGACGCCGTTCTCGACGCACTTGCTGAGCGGGTCATTCGGGCCGACGGCGACGCCGGACTGGCGCGCGTACTCCAGCAGCTTGGCGTTGTCGGGGAAGGTCGCCGCCGTCTCCTCGGGCTGGTTCTTGTACAGCGCTTCGTGGAAGCGCCGGAACGCGGCCTTGTCCTCGTCGGCGACGCAGTACGCCATGGCGCCGGCGCGCGTCGAGTACGACTTCGGGTCACCGCGGCCGATGATCGAGACGATGTTGTAGTCGACGGCGATGTCACCGTTGTCGATCAGCTTGGCGATGGTCGGGCCGTACGTCTTCTCGAAGACGCCGCAGACCGGGCAGAGGAAGTCCTCGTAGATCGTCAGGGTGACCTTCGGATCCTTGGTGCCGGGGTTGGTGACGACGTTGCTCGCCGCGATCTGGACCGCCTGCACCTTGTGCGGGTCGGCCTTGGGCTTGCCGTTCATGACGATGTACGCCACCAGCACCACCGCGAAGATGATGACAAGCGCGGTCAGCCCGCCCTTGACCACCCAGTCGCGCTTGCGGTCCGCGGCCTTCAGGTCGTAGCTGGCGTTCTTCGATGACTTCGACGATTTCGACGGCACGGCGTCAAGGGTACCGACGTCGTCCCCGAAGTCGGCCGGACCCGTGCCTCAGCGGGTGAGGTGCGCCCGGAAGGCGGATATGAAGTCCGCCGTCGCGTCCGCGCTGTCGCCGCCGAGCGGGAAGAAATTCGCGAAGGCGTGGATCAGGGACCCGTACTTCCGGTGGTCCACCGGCACGCCGGCGGCGGCCAGCGCCGCCGCGTACGCGTCACCTTCGTCGCGCAGCGGATCGAACCCACCGGTGAGTACCAGCGCGGGCGGCAGGCCCGACAGGTCCTCGGCCAGCAGTGGCGACACCCGTGGATCCGACGGATCGAGCGCAGATTCGGCGAGGTAGTTCGCCCGGAACCAGTCCATGTCGATCTTGCTCAGGAAGTAGCCCTCGGCGAACAGCACCTTCGACCGGGTATCCCCCGCGAAATTGGTGACCGGATAGATCAGCAGCTGCAGGGTCGGCAGCGGTTTGTGGTTGTCGCGGGCCAGCTGCGAGACGACGGCCGCCAGGTTGCCGCCGGCGCTGTCGCCGCCGACTGCGATCTTCGCCGGGTCGGCGCCGAGGCGCGCCGCGTTCTCCACACACCAGAGATAGGTGGCGTAGCAGTCGTCGGAGGCGGCCGGAGCCGGGTGCTCGGGCGCCAGCCGGTATTCGACGGACACGACGTGCACTCCGGCGTCCCGGCTGATGAGACGGCACAGCCCGTCGTGCGACTCGATGCCGCCGACGACGAATCCGCCGCCGTGGAAGAAGACGAGCATCGGGGCGGGGCCGGTGCCGTCGGGCTGGTAGTGCCGGGCGCGCAGCGGTTCGACGGGACCGGGGATGGTGAAGTCTGTCGTCGTCACGGCGATGGCCGGGTCGAGGTACTGCGACAGCGTCATCAGCTGGGCCCGCGCGACGGTGACGTCGCTGCTGGCGACCAGGCCGCCGGCGCCGCTGGCGTTCTGCGCCGTCAGCATCAGCTGCAAGGTGGTGTCGAGGGTGTTGCCGTCGATGGTGACGCGGCGGCCACCGAGCAACACGCGCTTCAGCCGATCGGGAATCTTGGGAAGGATTCGGAGCGCGGTGCCGCCGACCCGGGTCAGCACCGCCAGGCGCAGCCGGCTGGGTCGTCCCGCGGCCGGATGTTCCGGTCGGACGACCAGTTCGGCGTCGGTTGTCGCTGCCGCCCGCACAGCGTCGCCTGGCATGCTCATGGTCATGGCTGATCCTTCAGGTGCTCCGAGTCCAACACTGACGCTCAACGACGGTACGTCCATTCCCGTGGTGGGTCTCGGGGTGTGGCAGACACCGGCCGAGGACACCGAACGCGCCGTCAGTGCAGCATTGCACGCCGGATATCGCCATATCGACACCGCCGCGGCCTACGGCAACGAAGACGGCGTCGGCCGGGCCATCGCCGCCTCCGGTGTCCCGCGTGAAGACGTCTACGTCGTCACCAAGCTCTGGAACTCCGAGCAGGGTTACGAGAAGACCCTCGCCGCGTTCGACGAGAGCATGGCGCGGTTGGGGCTCGACTACCTCGATCTCTACCTGATCCACTGGCCGACGCCCGCGCAGAACCTGTTCATCGACACCTTCAAGGCTTTCGCCCACCTGCGTGACCAGGGCCGCATCCGCTCGATCGGCGTCAGCAACTTCGAGCCCGAGCACTTGAAACTGCTCATCGATGCCACCGGGATCGTGCCCGCGGTGAATCAGATCGAACTGCATCCGCGGCTGCCGCAGGCCGAGCTGCGCGAAACGCACGCCCGCTACGGCATCGCCACCGAGGCCTGGAGCCCGCTGGGGCAGGGTTCGCTGCTCGAAGACCCGATCGTGACCACCATCGCGGAGCGACACGGAAAAACGCCAGCACAGGTGCTGATTAGGTGGCATATACAACTGGGTAATATCGTCATCCCGAAATCGGTGAACCCAGACCGGATTGCGAGCAATTTCAACGTGTTTGATTTCGAGCTGAGCGAGGCGGACATCGCGTCCATCGCGACCCTCGACAACGGCACCCGCCTGGGCCCGGATCCACGAACATTCAACTTCACAGGGTAGGTGACATGGCCTCCGCAGAGATTCCCAATGTGGCGCTCCACGACGACAACACGATTCCGGCGCTCGGCCTCGGTGTCGCCGAGCTGTCGGACGCCGACACCGAGCGTGCCGTCTCGGCCGCGCTCGAGATGGGCATCCGCCTGATCGACACCGCTGCCGTGTACGGCAACGAGGAGGCCGTCGGGCGGGCCATCGCGGCGTCGGGCATCCCGCGCGCCGAGATCTTCGTGACGACCAAGCTGGCCAACGCCGACCAGGGTTTCCAGGCCGGCCAGGATGCCTTCAAGGTCAGCCTGGACAAGCTCGGCCTGGAGTACGTGGACCTGTACATGATCCACTGGCCGGCCGGCGACATCAGCAAGTACGTGGACAGCTGGGGCGCCCTGATCAAGCTGCACAACGACGGCACCGCGAAGTCCATCGGCGTCTGCAACTTCACGGACGAGGACCTGTCCACCATCATCGACCTGAGCTACGTCAGCCCGGTGGTGAACCAGATCGAGTTGCACCCGCTGCTCAACCAGTCCGCGCTGCGCGCGGTGCACGCCGAGCGGGGCATCGTCACGCAGGCCTACAGCCCGCTGGGTGTCGGCAACCTGCTGACCCACCCGACCGTGCAGTCCATCGCCGCCGAGTACGGCAAGACCCCGGCGCAGGTGCTGATCCGGTGGAGCCTGCAGCTGGGCAACTCGGTGATCCCCCGCTCGTCGTCGCCGGAGCGCATCGCCGAGAACCTCGACGTGTTCGGCTTCGAGCTCGCCGCCGAGCACATGGACAGCCTGAACGGGTTGGACGACGGCACCCGCTACCGTCCGGACCCCGCCACCTACACGGGCATCTGAGGCCTTCTGCGGTTCCACTGACACAAACACAAATGGTCGTTCTCCCGCCGGGAGGACGGCCATTTATGTTTGGCGCGAACGATTCTGGGTAGGCGTGACGGGCGTCGGCGCTGCCCTGTCACAGATGTGTCCAGTGGGTCACGTGTGTCGATTGGCGAGAAACTCGCAGCAATTGATTCGTGTTAACTATCCCACTATTACCCCGGGTGCGTTAATTTGATATTGCGTCCGTTTATTCCGACGCAACCAGGCATCATCGAGCAGGGGGTTCGAGAAATGGTTCATTCATTCCGGAGCACTTCACAATTAACGACGCCGACAATTGGTCGAGTCTCCCAGCGCTTGCTATTGGGTGCGGCAACAATTGGCATGGGCGCATTGCTATTCACGTTCGGCGCGGGCACGGCGCAGGCCGACACCTCCGGGCTCGCGAGCCACGCCAACGCACCCACTTCGAGTAGCCCGGTGGGCGGCATCGCGGGCGCACTCGACGGCACGGTGAAAACGGTGGCCGGTGCGCTCCACGGCACCACCAAGACCCTGGCCGCTGATCTCAACGGCACCACCAAGACCGTTGCGGCCGACCTCGACGGCACCACCAAGACCGTCGCGGGCGGACTGCACAACAGCACCAAGACCGCCGCGGGCGCGCTCGACGGCACCACCAAGACCGTCGCCGGCGCACTCAACGGCACCCTGAAGACCATCGGCGGCATTTTCGGGCGCCGCTAGCGAATACCGCGACAGACAGGAGCGAATTTGGCATCAGACTGCGGCGAATTGTTGACCGATTGCTGAATTGACGGCATTGCGACCCGAAATTCAGTCGCCCCGCTCTCGGTCATTTCGCCGTGGTCCTATGAGGAGATATTGGTTGCCGAGACGCGGTAGCTCGGCAACCAATATCTGCGCAATTCGGCGCCGGCCGCGCACGAATTAGCGGTTGCACCACGTAGGTGCGTGGCAGCAAACAATGTCCCACCATTTTTTGTGCGGAATCAGCCGATCGGGCAACGAATACGCGGACCGGTCGTCGTGTACTGACGACGACGGCTCCTAACTCGTCGGGCAGGTGGCCGCGGCGTCGCGCAGAACGGGCACCGACGGCGCGTCCACGGGAAGCCCATAGCCGCGCAACACCGCGATGTACTGCACGGCGTACTGGCACCAGAAGCCATGGTTCGGCGGCATCCAGTCCGAAGGCTGTTTGTCGCCTTTGTCCTGATTCGATCTTCCGGACACCGCGAGCAGATTCGCCGGGTCGTTGGCGAATCGGAGCCGAAGTTCGTCGTTCCAATCTCTGGCCCCGAGGTCCCAGGCCAGCGCGAGCGGCACGATGTGGTCGATCTGCACCGCTGCGCCGACCTGGTTGCCGCGCGTGAACGCGATGGTGTCGTTGGTGTAGGGATCGCGCAGTACCCCGGTCTTCACCGCCTGCGGGCAGCGTTTGAGTGACACGAGAGTCTTGTCGGTGAGATCCCGGTTCAGGATGTCGTTGCGGGTGTCACAGCCGTTGTGCCCCTCGGGCGCCGGATTGTCGTCGGTCCAGGCCTCACCGAACGCCGCACGCCGGTAGTTCGGGTCGCGCACGCGCCGCGGGATGACGGCCACGCCCGCCAGGATGTCGGTACCGGGAGCGACGGTCGGCACGACGGCCCCGTCGACGCCATCGGCGACCGCCGCCGGCTCGTCGGCAGTGCCGACCTGAACGGCCACCACCACCGCCAGCACCACTGCCGCGATCAGCCACAGCAGGCGTTTCACGCCTTGTCCAGGTACTCGACGCGGTCGGTGTCGACGAACTGGGCAGCCAGCGCGGACATGCCCGGATCATCCGGATTCTGCGCGTAGGCCGCCTGACAGAACGCCCGGGCCGATTCGATGACTTCCTGGTGGTCGGCGAGCGACAGGAACCGCAGATGCCCGGCCCGCCCGGACTGGTTGAGGCCCAGCACGTCGCCCTCACGGCGCTCCTGCAGGTCGAGATCGGCCAGTTCGAAACCGTCGAGGGTGCCGGCGACGGCCTGCAGCCGGGCACCGGCCTTCGACCCCTCGGGCAGCTTCGTCGCGAGCAGACACAAGCTGGCGTGTGACCCGCGGCCGATGCGGCCCCGCAGCTGGTGCAGCTGGCTGATGCCGAAGCGGTCGGCGTCCATCACCACCATGACCGTCGAATTGGGCACGTCGACGCCGACCTCGATGACGGTGGTACACACCAGCACATCGATCTGTCCGGCGCGGAAGGCCGACATGATGGCGTCCTTCTCGTCGCCGGGCAGCCGGCCGTGCATGAGCCCCAGCTTCAGGTCCTTGAGCGGCCCGGCCCGCAGCTTGTTGTACAGCTCGACGACGGTCACCGGCGGCGGACCGGCCTGATTCTTCTCTTCGCCGGCCTTGTCGTTCTCGTCGATCCGGGAGGCCACCACATAGGCCTGCCGGCCCGCTTGGACCTCTTCGCAGATGCGGGCCCACGCGCGGTCGAGCCATGCCGGTTTCTGGGTGACGAAGATGGTCTTGGTGTCGATCGGCTGCCGGCCGCGCGGCAGCTCCCGCATGGTCGAGGTCTCCAGGTCCCCGTACACCGTCAGCGCGACGGTGCGCGGGATCGGCGTCGCCGTCATCACCAGCAGGTGCGGCGTCAGGCCATCGGGAGCCTTGGCGCGCAACCGATCCCGCTGTTCCACGCCGAACCGGTGCTGCTCGTCGACCACCACCATGCCGAGCCGGTCGAACTCCACGGCATCCTGCAGCAGGGCGTGGGTACCGATGACGATGCCGGCCCGCCCACTCGAAACCTCCTCGCGCACCTGCCGTTTCTGTTGTGCGGTCATGGATCCGGTGAGCAACGCCACCGAGGTCGCATCGTCGGGGGCACCGAGCTGGCCCGCCATGGCCAGCGGCCCCAGCACGTCGCGCACCGACCGCGCGTGTTGCACGGCAAGCACTTCCGTCGGTGCGAGCAACGCGCACTGGTATCCGGCATCGACCATCTGCAGCATGGCAATCAGCGAGACGATGGTCTTGCCCGAGCCGACCTCGCCCTGCAGCATCCGGTTCATCGGCCTGGACTCGGACAGCTCGGCCGACAGCACCTCGAGCACGTCCCGCTGACCCGCCGTCAATTCGAACGGCAACCGGTCCCGCAGGGCGGCAGCGAGGCCGGTGTCGATAGGCGGCGCCGGCGGACCGGACTGCGATTGCGTGCCGTGCCGACGGGCGGCCAGCGCCCATTGCAGTCCGGCGGCCTCATCGAAAGTCAGCCGCTCCCTGGCCTGTTCGCGGTCCGCTTCGCGCTCGCCGAGATGGATGTCACGCAGCGCCTGGTCCTCGGAGATCAGGCCCCGCTGCGCGCGGATGGATTCCGGCAGTGGGTCGGATATCGGGTCAAGCACCGCGAGCACCTGCAGGATGCAAGCGTAGATGTCCCAGCTCTGCACCTTGGCGCAGGCCGAGTAGATCGGGAAGAACTCCCGCTCGAAAGCCGACATCTGCAGTTCGCCGTGCATCTTCTCGGAGGCGTCGGCGATCTTCTTCAGCGCCGGCGACCCGAACGTGCGACCGCCGGCGGAACCGAGGACCAGGTGCGCGGGATGCGTCAATTGCATTGTGCGCCCATAGAATCCGACGACACCCGACAGCATCACCCGGGTGCCCTCGACGAGCGATTTCTTGAGAAACTTGGCATTGAAGAAGGTCGCGGTGACCTTCGGATTGCGATTGCCGAGGGTGACCACCAGATATTCGCGCTTGGGTGCCCGATTGGTCCAGCGCGTCTCCGCCTTGGTGATGACGTCGACGAACGTGACGTGGTCGCCTTCCTCCGGCAGCTCGGTGTCTTCACCGAGCACCGTCATGCCCTGGCTGTACTTGCGCGGATAGTGCCGCAACAGATCGTTGACGGTGCGGATACCGAAGAATTCTTCCAGCGGCGCAGCCGATTTCGCGCCCAGTACGTGCACCAGGGAGTCGGTCAGCGCGACCACCGCTACTCCACCCCGATCAGTAGTGCGTCGCCGCGGTGACCGGTGTGATAGGTCACCAACTCGGCCGCCAGGTGCTCCTGGCGCACGTGCTCGGCCAGCGCGGCCCCCACCTCGGCGTCGACGCCCGCACCGGTCAGCACCGTCACCAGTTCTCCGCCCGACGACAGCAGCAGGTCGATCAGCCCGCTGGCGGCGCTGACCAGGTCGTGCCCGACGATCAGCACCTCGTCACCGGCGATGCCCAGTCCGTCACCCGGACGGCACCGGCCGGCCCAGGTCAGTGCCGCCTCGGTGGCGATGCGTACCGATCCGTGCCGGGCGCCCGCCGCGGCGCGCGCCATGGTGTAACCGTCGTCGACGGCCTGCCGGGTGGCGTCGTGCACCGCCAGTGCCGCCAAGCCCTGCACCATGGATCCGGCCGGTACCGGCACCACGTCCATGCCCCAGCTGATGGCCGTGGCGCAGCCGGCCACCAATTCCTCGGCGGCCAGAAAACCGTTGGGCAGCACCATGATCTGCGCTGCTCCGGTGCCGACGAGCCCGGCGAGGAACTGCTGCGCACTGACCGGCTGACCGTCGACGGGCCGCAGCACGTGCGCACCCTCGCCGCCGAACAACTCCCCCGCCCCGTCGCCGTCGACGATCGCCAGCACGGCGCGGTCCCGGCTCCAGCCGCCGGAGGGCCGGGCCCCGGCGGCCCCGATCAGCGCGGTGACCTGAATCCTGCTGACGGTGCCCAGATCGAGGGCGGCCTCGATCGCGGCGCCGGCATCGTCGGCGTGCACGTGCACGCTGTAGTGGGCGCCGGCGCTCGCGGCGGCGATGGCAACCGATTCACCGAGCCGCAGCAGGCGGCCGCGCAACACCTCGACGTCGTCGGGTACGCAGTCGCCAAGCAGGTACATGACCTCGAATTGTGGTGGTGTGCCGTTGATTTCGTGGTGGTCATGGTGGTCGTGAGAGCCGTGGTCGTGCGCTGTCCGCGGGTGCCCCGGCTGGTACTGGGGCCGGGCCGCCGAGCCGCCGGACAGCGTCGCGGTCAGAGCGTCGAGCAGGACCAGCAGACCGCGCCCGCCGGCGTCGACGACACCTGCTTCCGCGAGCACGTCAAGCTGGTCGGTGGTGCGTTCGAGCGCTGCCGCGGCGGCGTCCGCGACCGTCGCCGCGACGGTCGCGAGGTCCGTCACCCCATCGTGCTTCTCGGCCTCCAACGCGGCCGCCTGTAGCACCGAGACGATGGTCCCGGGCACGGTCTGCCCGACCGACGCGACCGCCAACACCTGGGCGTGGTGCAGGGCCGCGGTGAATTCCGGCGCCGTGATCTCGCCGCACTCCCTGTCCTCGCCGCGCTGCAACGCGGCCTCGGCAACCACGTCGGCCACGCCGCGCAGGATCTGCGACAGGATGACGCCCGAGTTGCCCCGGGCGCCGTGCAGCGCTCCCGCCGACAACGCGGCCGACACCGCCACCACGTCGTTGCCTGCCGCCTTCACGGCCTCGTCGGCCTGGGCGGCGGCGGCGCGCATGGTGAACAACATGTTGGTGCCGGTGTCGGAGTCGGCGACGGGATAGACGTTCAGCCGATTGATCTCGTCGGTGTGGGCGATCAGATGCAGGACCGCGGTGTGAGCCCAGTCACGTAACGCGATCCCATCCAGCGGACGGGGTGTGCGACCCACGCCAGCTGACATGTGACCTCCATCGCGTCCGCCCTCGACCCTCAATGCCCCGCCAGCCTAGCCACAGGCCCCGACAAATCTCCTGACCAACTCCCATGGCACACCGCCCATCAGACCCATTTTGGTGATCGTCGGGCGGCCCGGTATCCTGGTCAGGTTGTCTGTTCGCGCCGCACGACGCTGTGGCCGTCGGACTCAGACCCCAAGTACTGATTTTCGAGGAGTTCTTCATGGCCGCCGTGTGCGACATCTGCGGAAAGGGACCGGGCTTCGGTATGTCCGTCTCGCACTCCCACCGTCGGACCAACCGCCGCTGGGATCCGAACATCCAGACGGTGCGTGCCGTGGATCGTCCGGGCGGCAACCGCAAGCGCGTCAACGCCTGCACCTCCTGCCTCAAGGCCGGCAAGGTCACCCGCGGCTAGTTTCGGCTACCGCCGGGCGGATCGATTCCGCCTGACAACTGAAAGCTACACACCAAAGCGCTGCACGAATCCCGTGCAGCGCTTTCGTGTGTCCTCGACTAGGGCAGGCGCCAGTCGATGGGTTCCGCGCCCAGGCCCGTCAGCAGCTCGTTGGCCCGGCTGAAGGGCCGGGACCCGAAGAACCCGCGCGACGCCGACAGCGGTGACGGGTGCACCGATTCGATGCTCGCGCAGCGTTCGCCGGTGAGCATGGGCTTGAGGGTCTGCGCGTCGCGGCCCCACAACACCGCCACCAGCGGCTGCGGCCGCGCGATCAGGGCATTGATCGCGCATTCGGTGACGGCTTCCCAGCCTTTCCCACGGTGCGACGCGGGATTGCCCGGCCGGACCGTCAGCACCCTGTTCAGCATCATGACGCCCTGCTTCGACCACGGGCTCAGGTCGCCGCAACTGGGCGGCTCGTAACCCAGGTCCGCGGTGTACTCGGTGAAGATGTTGGACAGGCTGCGCGGCAACGGCCGCACGTCGGGCGCCACCGAGAAACTCAGCCCGACGGCATGCCCGGGCGTCGGATAGGGGTCCTGGCCGACGATCAGCACCCGCACCTCGTCGAAGGGGAAGGTGAAGGCGCGCAACACATTCTCCCCCGCCGGCAGATAGCCGTGGCCGGCCGCGTTCTCGGCGCGCAGGAATTCACCCATCGCGGTGATCTGCGGGGCGACGGGTTCCAGGGCCGTGGCCCAGCCGGGGTCGATCAGGTCGTGCAGGGGTCGGGCGCTCACGCCAGTACCTTACTGACCGAACGATTCCCAGCCGCCGGCTCCATGCCCTGACGCGCCGTCGACCGTCACGCGCGGTTCTCCGGGCCGGACGGTTCCGATCGCCCGCCACCCAGCGGGCAGTGCGCCACCGAAAGTGCCGACCAGCACGTGGTCCTCACCGCCACCGAGTACCCAGTCGCGGGCGTCGCCACTGACCATGGCGGCCGCCGGCGTCAGCGTCGCCACGTCGGCCGCGAGCGCTGCCATGGACAGGTCGACGGCGACGCCGGACGCCGACGCGATGTGGCCGAGGTCGGCGACCAGTCCGTCGGACACGTCCGTCAACGCGGTCGCGCCCGCCACCGCGGCGGCCGCCCCCTGTCCGTACGCCACCTGCGGCACCAGATGCCGCCGGCGCAATTCGTCGAACTCGTGGATACCTTTGCGCCACAGGGCATATCCGGCACCCGACCAGCCCAAGTCACCGACCACCGCGACGGTGTCCCCCGGTTGCGCGCCGGACAGCAGCACGGGCGGACGGCCACCCAGGTCACCCAGCACCGTCACCGAGACCACCCACTGCGGTGCGGCCACCAGATCGCCGCCCACGATTCCGGCACCGAATTTCGTTGCCTCCGACCACATTCCGTCGGACAACCGCTGCGCGTCCGCGGCCTCGGTGTGGACCGGCGCCCCGAAGCCGACGACGAACGCGTAGGCCCGGCCGCCCATGGCCTCGATGTCCGCGGCGTTCTGCGCAATTGCCTTGCGCCCCACGTCATGCGGTGTGGACCAGTCCAGCCGGAAATGCCGGCCCTCGACCAGCATGTCGGTCGACACCACGACCCGGCCGTCGGCGGCCGTCAGCAGCGCGGCATCGTCACCCGGGCCGATGACGACCTCGGCGGGCTGGGTGCGGCGGGCGGTTATCCGCCCGATCACCGCGAACTCACCGAGCCCCGCCAGGGTCTCCCCGGATTCCGCGCTGCTCATGGTGGTGGAGTCTATGGCGCACGACCGCCGTCGGCCGCCCGGGGCGACGGGCGCTCTAGAGTTGCCGTCATGACCGAATCCGGCGACCACAGCGCTCTGGCCGGCGATCCGGATGGGCCGCCCCGCGGCGCCATCATCGCGGCTGTCGTCGTGGCCGTCGCCGCAATCGTCGGTCTGCTCGCGTATGCGGCGCTGCGGCAGGCGCCGGCGGACAAGCCCGTTGCGCTCCCGCTCGCCGGCGCGCCGGCACCGCAGGCCGACAACGACCAGTGCCGGGCGCTCCTCGCGGCGCTGCCCGACACCATGGGCGATTTCCGGCGGGCGACGCTCGCGGACCCCGCCCCGCCCGGCGCCGCCGCGTGGCTGGGCCCGACCGGCATCGACACGGTGGTGCTGCGCTGCGGAGTCGAGCGTCCGGACGATTTCGTGGTCGGCGCACCACTGCAGATGGTGAATGCGGTGTCGTGGTTCGAAGCCAGCGGCCCGTCGGCCAGCACCTGGTACGCCGTCGACCACGGGACGCAGACCACCTACGTCGCACTGACGCTGCCGCAGGGGTCCGGCCCGACACCGATCCAGACCATCTCCGAGCTCATCGAAAAGGTGATGCCGCCCCGGCCGCTGGACCCGGCACCGGCCCGTTAGCGCAGACCGGTCCCCCGCCCGACCGCGGTATCCACCATGACACTGAGCAGGGTGGCGTAGTCGACACCACTGGCCGCCCACATCTGCGGGTACATCGAGATGGTGGTGAAGCCGGGCATGGTGTTGATCTCGTTGATCACCGGCCCGTTCTCGGTGAGGAAGAAGTCGACGCGGGCCAGGCCCTGGCAGTCCAGCGCTTTGAACGCACGGATGGCCAGTTGCCGGATCTGGTCAGCGGTTTCGTCGTCGACCTTCGCGGGCACGTCGAGTTCGGCGGCGTCCTCGAGGTACTTGGTGGCGAAGTCGTAGAACCCGCCACCCACGCGAATCTCGCCCAGCTCACTGGCCTCGACGCGGCCGTCCGGGTACTCCAGCACGCCGCATTCCACTTCGCGGCCCGGCATCGCAGCTTCGACGATCACCTTCGGATCATGTTGGCGCGCATAGGCGATGGCCTGATCCAGCTCGTCCCACGAGGCAACCCGGCTGACACCGATGGACGATCCGCCGCGAGCCGGCTTCACAAACACCGGCAGTCCCAGACGCTCCCGGTCGTCGAGGCTCAGCGTCACGTCGCGCGGCCGCAGCACCACCTGGTCGCCGATCGGCAGGCCGTCGGCGGCCAGCAGCTTCTTGGTGAATTCCTTGTCCATCCCGGCCGCGCTGGCCAGCACACCCGCGCCGACGTACGGCACCCCGGCCAGCTCCAGCAGACCCTGGATGGTGCCGTCCTCGCCGTACGGGCCGTGCAATACCGGGAAGACGACGTCGACGGCCGTCAGCACCTGTGCGACGCCGTCCTGCAGTGACAGCAGTTCACCGCGGCGGTTCGGATCGGCGGCGAGTGTCAGCGCGGTTCCGGATGCCTCGGTGACACCCGGCAACTGCCCGTCGGTGATGGCGAGGGTCTCCGGACGACCGTCGCCCAGCACCCAGGAACCCTCCGGGGTGATGCCGACGGCGACGACCTCGTAGCGAGCCGGGTCCAGGTTGCGCAGGATGCTCCCGGCCGAAACGCACGAGATGGCGTGCTCTGAGCTGCGTCCGCCGTAAACGACGGCGACCCGGGTACGGCCGGCGGCTGCTGAGGATTGAGGGGCAGTCACAACCCGAGAGGCTACCTGGCTACCCCAGCGCACCCGTGACGTCGGCCAGTAGGTCGTCGGTGTCCTCGATCCCGAGCGATATCCGCGCAAAACCCGGCTCCACCGCATCGCCCCAGCGTGCGCGCCTGTCGACCGAGGTGTGGATACCGCCGAAACTGGTCGCGGCGACCAGCAGCTGACTGCGGTTCACCAGCTCCCGGACGGCTGCGGCATCGGCCAGCTCGATCGCGATCAGGCCACCGAAACGTCGCATCTGATCGCGGGCGACGGGGTGCGCCGGGTCGGTCGGCAGGCCCGGATAACGCACGGTTCGCACGGCGGGGTGGGCGTCGAGCGTCATCGCCAGCGCGAGCGCGTTGCCGCACTGCCGCTCGAACCGCAGACCGGCGGTGCCGAGGCTGCGCAGCGCCAGCCAGGCCTCGAAGTGACCGAGGATCGCGCCGGCCAGCAGTCGGTCCCGTTCGATGGCCGCCATCAGTTCGCGGTGGCACCCGGCGACGTAGCCGGCCAGCAGGTCGCTGTGCCCGGACAGCCCCTTCGTCGCGCTGGCCACCACCAGATCCGCGCCGAGCGACAGCGGCCGCTGCCCCAGCGGGGTCGCAGCGGTGTTGTCGACCATCAGGGTCGCGCCGCGCGAGCGGCAGATCGTGGACAACCGGTGCAGATCGACGACATCCAGCGTCGGGTTGACGGGCGATTCGGCGAGCACGACGTCGGCGCCCGCGGCGGCGTCGTACATCTGCGCGGCGGTCGCCTCGATCACCGTGACGCCACGGGCCGCAAGATGCTCGGCCGCGTATCGGCGCACCTGGTAGTAGCCGTCGGCGGGGACCACCAGCGTGGTGCCGGGGGTTGCCAGCACCCGCAGCGCGGACGATATGGCGGCCATCCCCGAGGAGAAGGTCAGCGCCGAGGTGGCGCCCTCCAGCTCGGCCAGGGCCGATTCCAGTTGCCGCCAGGCCGGATTGGAGTTGCGGCCGTAGAAGTCCAGACCGTCCGATTCATCGTCGGACAGGTGATAGGCCGCCACCGGAACCGGCGGTGGTGCCACCGGAAGCCCTGGAACACGTTGCGACGCAGTCGCTTTGACGCTACGGGTGGAGTCGCCGAGCTGGCCGTCCACGGCTCTACTCCGGCTTGGTGCTGCGGCCGAGCAACAACGCGAACGCCTGGTCCACCGACAAACCCTTGTGGCACACCCGGTTCACCGCGTCGGTCAGCGGCATCTCGACGTCGTAACTCTCGGCCAGCGCGAGCACCGACTGGCAGGACGTGACGCCCTCGGCGACCTTGCCGCTGGCCGCGGCCGTCGCCGACTCCATGGTGCCGCCGCGCGCCAGGCGCTCGCCGAAGCTGCGGTTGCGGGACTGCGGCGAGGTGCAGGTGGCGACCAGATCACCGACGCCGGCCAGCCCGGCCAGCGTTACGCCCTTGGCGCCGAGCGCGATTCCCAATCGCATGATCTCGGCCAGCCCGCGGGTGATGATCGCGGCGGCCGTATTCTCGCCGAACCCGGCGCCCGCCGCCATCCCGCAGGCCAGCGCGATGACGTTCTTGCAGGCCCCGCCCACTTCGGCGCCGATGACGTCGGCGCTGGTGTACGGCCGGAAGTAGCCGGTGGCGAAGGCGCGCTGCAACGCGACCGCACGTCCCGAATCGGTGCACGCGATGAGCGTGGCGGCCGGCTGCTCGTCGACCACTTCGCTGGCCAGATTGGGTCCGCTGAGGACGGCGACCCGGCTCGGATCGGCACCTGTGACCTGGACGATGACCTGGCTCATGCGCAACAGGTTGTCGAGTTCGATGCCCTTGGCCACGCTGACCAGCGTGGTGTCGTCACCGAGATATCCGGTCCAGGCGGACAGATTGGTGCGCAGCGTCTGGGACGGCACCGCCAGCAGCACGGTGCAGGCGCCCGTCAGCGCCTCGGCGGGATCCGCCGTCGCCTTGATGGACGCCGGGAGCGCCCGGTCACCGAGATATTTCGAGTTCCGGTGGGTCTCGTTGATCTCGCGCGCCACCTCCGCGCTACGCGCCCACAACGTCACATTGTTGCCCGCGTCCGCCAGGACTTTCGCCAGTGCCGTCCCCCACGCGCCGGCACCCATCACCGCTGCCTCCACCACGCGTCAACAGTAGCCCCGCCGGTCCTTTGGCAGTATGGCGGTCATGAGCGGCGACCCGAGGGTGCAGACGGCCGGTGATGTCGCCGGTGTCGGGTTGATCATCGCGGTGAAACGGCTGGCCGCGGCCAAGACCCGGCTGGCCCCGGTTTTCGCCGGCGATCTGCGCGAGCAGGTGGTGCTCGCGATGCTGCTCGACACCATCACCGCGGCCCTGGCCGTGCCGGCGGTCGGCTCGGTGACTGTCGTCACCCCCGACCCGGCCGCGGCCGCCGCGGTGCGCGAACTCGGTGCCGGCGTGCTGCTGGACCCCACGCCGGCCGGACACCCCGATCCGTTGAATCACGCACTCGCCGCCACCGAGCGCGCCCTGCGGGACCGGGTGACGAACATCGCGGTGTTGCAAGGTGACCTGCCTGCGCTGCGCACCGCGGAACTGGCCGACGCGATCGCCGGCGCCAGTCGGCATGCCCGCAGCTTCATCGCCGACCGGCACCGCACCGGCACCGCGGCGCTGTTCGCCTTCGGGGCCCCACTCGTTCCCGAGTTCGGCGCCGATTCCGCACGGCGCCATGCCGATTCGGGCGCGGTAGAACTGTCGGGGGAATGGCCGGGGCTGCGCTGCGACATCGACACCCCGGACGACCTGGAGACCGCGCGCCGGCTCGGTGTCGGCCCGGCCACGACGCGGATCGTCGGCTGACCATCGGCGTTCCCCAACCATGTGGCCTGCACCCAGCAGATAGGGAATGATCGTCGGGGTGACCGAAGCCGACACCCGTTCAGCACACACCGACCGCACCCCCGTCGACTCGGACCCGGAGACACTGCCCGCTGCCACCGCGGATCCGACGGACGGCGCGCTACCCGATGACCGGTACCTCAACCGCGAGCTGAGCTGGCTGGACTTCAATGCCCGGGTGTTGGCGCTCGCCGCCGACCGCTCGCTGCCGCTGTTGGAGCAGGCCAAGTTCCTGGCGATCTTCGCCTCGAATCTCGATGAGTTCTACATGGTACGGGTGGCCGGGCTCAAGCGCCGTGACGAGACCGGGCTGTCGGTCCGGTCGGCGGACGGGTTGTCACCGCGCGAGCAACTGCGCCGGATCGGTGAACGCACCCAGCAGATCTCGACCCGGCACGCCACCGTGTTCGGCGAGGTGGTGCGTCCGGCACTGGCCGAGCAGGGCATCACGATCATCAACTGGAGCGAGCTGGACGAGCACGAGCAGTCCAAGCTCTCCACCTATTTCCACGATCAGGTGTTCCCCGTGCTGACGCCGCTGGCCGTCGATCCCGCACACCCCTTCCCCTTCGTGAGCGGCCTGAGCATCAACCTCGCCATCACGGTGCGCAATCCCGAGGACGGCACCCAGCACTTCGCCCGAATCAAGGTGCCCGACAACGTCGATCGGTTCGTGGAACTGCCCGACCCGGGGACGACGGGCGACGGCGTGAAATCCCGGGTGCGGTTCCTGCCGATGGAAGAACTCATCGCCGCATTCCTGCCGGTACTGTTCCCCGGGCTGGACATCGTCGAGCACCACGCGTTCCGCATCACCCGCAACGCCGACTTCGAAGTCGAAGAGGACCGCGACGAGGATCTGCTGCAAGCGCTGGAACGCGAGCTGGCGCGCCGCCGGTTCGGCTCACCGGTGCGGCTCGAAGTCGCCACCGACATGACCGAGAACATGCTCGACCTGCTGCTGCGCGAGCTCGACGTACATCCGGGTGACGTGATCGAAGTCCCTGGACTGCTGGACCTTTCGTCACTGTGGCAGATCTACGGCGTCGACCGCCCCGACCTGAAGGACCGGCCGTTCGTGCCGGCCACACCCCCGGCGTTCGGCGAACGCGAGACCCCGAAGAGCATCTTCTCGACGCTTCGCGACGGGGATGTGCTGGTGCACCACCCGTACGACTCGTTCTCCACCACGGTGCAGCGTTTCATCGAGCAGGCCGCGGCCGACCCGAATGTGTTGGCCATCAAGCAGACGCTGTACCGCACCTCGGGTGACTCCCCGATCGTCAACGCGCTGATCGATGCCGCCGAGGCCGGCAAGCAGGTGGTGGCACTGGTGGAGATCAAGGCCCGGTTCGACGAGCAGGCCAACATCAAGTGGGCGCGACAGCTGGAGCAGGCCGGCGTGCACGTGGTGTACGGGCTCATCGGGCTCAAGACCCACTGCAAGACGGCGTTGGTGGTGCGTCGCGAAGGTTCGACCATCCGCCGCTACTGCCATGTGGGCACGGGCAACTACAACCCGAAAACCGCGCGCCTGTACGAAGACGTCGGCCTGCTGACGGCCTCGCCGGAGATCGGCGCCGACCTCACCGACCTGTTCAACTCGTTGACCGGCTACTCACGCAAGGTGTCCTACCGCAACCTGCTGGTCGCTCCGCACAGCGTGCGGCGCGGCATCATCGAGCGCATCGAGCGCGAGATCGAGGCCAAGCGGGCCGGGGGCGACGGCCGTATCCGGATGAAGATGAACGCCCTGGTCGACGAACAGGTCATCGATGCGCTGTACCGGGCGTCGCAGGCCGGCGTGCGGGTCGAGGTCGTGGTCCGGGGTATCTGCGCGCTGCGTCCGGGCGCCGAGGGATTCTCCGAGAACATCGTCGTCCGCTCGATTCTCGGCCGCTTCCTTGAACATTCACGCGTTATTCACTTCAACGCCATCAATGAATTCTGGATCGGCAGCGCCGACATGATGCATCGTAACCTCGACCGTCGCGTCGAGGTGATGGCGCAGGTGAAGGACCCGAGACTGACCGAGGAGCTGAGCGGGGTGTTCGATTCCGCAATGGATCCGGCCACCCGTTGCTGGGAGCTGGGTCAGGACGGACACTGGACCGCGCGGCCGCGGGAAGGCGAGAAGGTCCGGGATCACCAGGTGTCGATCATAGAGCGGCACCGCACACCGTAGTTTTCGCCCGACAACAACGCACCGCGAAAACCTGATCCCGACAACCACATCCAGGAGCACAGGTGCCGAACAAGACGGCGCACGACACCCGCGCGACGCCGGTGCTGGCCGCCGGGGCGGTGTTGTGGCGCCCCGACGAGTCCGGAGCGCCACTGATCGCCGTCGTCCACCGACCGCGCTACGACGACTGGTCGCTGCCCAAGGGCAAGGTGGATCCCGGTGAGACCGAACCGGTTACCGCCGTGCGGGAAATCCTGGAAGAGACCGGGTATGAGTCGGTGCTGGGCCGCCGGCTGGCCTCCGTCAGCTATCCGCTGGAATACGGCACCAAGAACGTCCGCTACTGGGCGGCCCGCACGACCGGCGGCGGATTCAGCCCCAACGCCGAGGTCGACAAGCTCGATTGGCTGCCCGTGGCCGAGGCCATGGTCCGGCTGCAATATCCGCACGATCGAAAAGTTCTGCGGCGCTTCACCCGTCGGCCCGCCGATACCCGCACCGTGCTGATCGTCAGGCACGCCACCGCGGGCCGCAAGGCCCGGTACAAGGGCGACGACCGGCTGCGGCCGCTCGACAAGAAAGGCCGGGCACAGGCGGAATCGCTTGTCGGCCAACTGCTCGCTTTCGGTGCCAGCGAGGTCCATGCGGCGTCGCGGACCCGGTGTCACCAGACCGTGGAACCGCTGGCGCAGGAGCTCGGTGTCCGCGTACGGGATGAACCGACGCTGACCGAAGAGGCTTTCGCGGCCGACGCCGATGCGGCACGCAAGCGGCTGCTGAAGATCGCCGCAAAAGCCGACGACGAAACGGTCCCCGTCATCTGCACACAGGGCAAGGTGATCCCGGACCTGATTTCGTGGTGGTGCGAACGCAGTGGCATCCGGCCCGACAAGTCGCGTAATCGCAAGGGCAGCATGTGGGTGATGTCACTGCACGGTGATGCGCTCGTCGCCGCGGATCACATCGGCAGCCCACTGCCGACGAAGCGCTGACGCTCCACACACAGACACGCCGTGGATCGGTTGATCCACGGCGTGTCCGAGTCGGACCTATCGGATAGGGCTTAGCGGCGGCCCTTCTTGGCGGGAGCCTTCTTGGCCGGTGCGGCCTTCTTGGCGGGAGCCGCCTTCTTGGCCGGAGCCGCAGCCTTCTTGGCCGGTGCGGCCTTCTTGGCGGGAGCAGCCTTCTTGGCCGGAGCCGCAGCCTTCTTCGCCGGTGCGGCCTTCTTGGCGGGAGCAGCCTTCTTGGCCGGAGCCGCAGCCTTCTTCGCCGGAGCCGCCTTCTTGGCGGGAGCAGCCTTCTTGGCCGGAGCCTTGGTGGCGGCAGCCTTCTTGGCGGGAGCGGCCTTCTTGGCCGGTGCCGCCTTCTTGGCAGCGCCGCGCTTGGCCGGAGCTGCGGTGGCGCCGCGCTTCACGGCGGGGCCGTCAGCCGAAAGACGCTGCTGGCCAGCAACAACGGCCTTGAACTGAGCGCCCGGACGGAAAGCCGGAACGGACGTCGGCTTCACCTTGACGGTCTCACCGGTGCGCGGGTTGCGCGCGACGCGGGCGGCGCGGCGACGCTGCTCGAAGACGCCGAAGCCGGTGATGGTGACGCTCTCACCCTTGTGCACGGCGCGGACGATGGTGTCCACGATGTGCTCGACGGCCGCGGTGGCCTGACGACGATCGGTGCCCAACTTTTCTGTCAGGGCATCGATGAGTTCTGCTTTGTTCATCCAAAACCTCCGATTTCAGTGGCCCTGGGTGGACCGACTAATGCACACGGTAAACCCAGTACCCGCCGATTTCCAAGAGCCACGCCCGGTTTCGGGCATAGCTATCGCGGAATTCGGCAATCCGGTTGGCCCACTTGGGAGGTGGTTGAGAGGTTTCGAAACGTGGTTGCGGGGGCAGGGATTCGAGCTGCGCCCGAGTGCCGAAATTGCTCCACAGGCCCGCCGATGGGACCTGTGGAGCGCCCCGGTCAGGCCGGCAGCGTGCGGGGTTTGTAGCTCGGCCGGGCCGCTTCGAACGCTTCGATCTCCGGGAGTTTCCGCAGCGTAAGGCCTATATCGTCAAGTCCTTCGAGCAGCCGCCACGCGGTGTAATCGTCAATCTTGAAGGGCAGCACGACCGTTCCCGCGGTCAAATTCCGATCTTGAAGATTCACAGTGATTTCCAGCCCCGGATTCTGCTCGATGAGCTTCCAGAGCAGTTCGACATCGTCCTGTGCAACCTCCGCGGCGAGCAATCCGGCCTTGCCAGAATTTCCCCGAAAAATATCTGCGAAGCGCGACGAGATGACGACCCGGAATCCGTAATCCATCAATGCCCACACCGCGTGTTCGCGCGACGAGCCGGTGCCGAAATCGGGGCCGGCGACCAGAACCGAGCCCCGGTCGAACGGTGGGAGGTTGAGAATGAACGACGGATCGGTCCGCCAGCCGGCGAACAGTCCGTCCTCGAAACCCGTTCGGGTGACCCGCTTCAGGTACACCGCGGGGATGATCTGGTCGGTGTCGACATTCGACCGGCGCAGCGGAACGCCGATTCCGGTGTGGGTGTGGAAAGCCTCCATTGCAGTGCGCTCCTAGCTCAGATCAGCGGGTGAGGACAGGGTTCCGCGCACCGCGGTGGCGGCGGCGACGGCGGGAGACACCAGGTGGGTGCGGCCGCCCTTGCCTTGGCGGCCTTCGAAATTCCGGTTGGATGTGGAGGCGCTGCGCTCCCCCGGAGCCAGCTGATCGGGGTTCATCCCCAGGCACATCGAGCAGCCGGCCTGCCGCCATTCGGCGCCCGCGGCGGTGAAAACCTCTCCCAGGCCCTCGGATTCGGCCTGTGCGCGCACCGCCATCGACCCGGGCACCACCAGCATCCGTACGCCGTCGGCGACCTTGCGGCCACGCAGCACGTCGGCCACCACCCGCAGGTCTTCGATCCGGCCGTTGGTGCAGGAACCGACGAACACGGTGTCCACCGCGATGTCCCGCATGGGCATATTGGCCCGAAGGTCCATGTAGGCCAACGCCTTTTCGGCGGCCAGCCGGTCGCCTTCATCGAACATTTGTTCTGGGTCAGGGACATTCGCGGACAGCGGCACACCCTGTCCGGGGTTGGTGCCCCAGGTGACGAACGGACTCAGGGTGGCCGCGTCGATGTGCACCTCGGTGTCGAATTCGGCACCCTCGTCAGTACGTAACGCCGTCCACGCCGCCACGGCCTCGTCCCAGTCCGCCCCTTGCGGCGCATGCGGACGGCCCTTGAGGAACTCGAACGTCGTCTCGTCGGGCGCCACCATGCCGGCCCGGGCACCCGCTTCGATGCTCATGTTGCAGATCGTCATGCGGCCTTCCATCGACAGCGATTCGATGGCGCTGCCGCGGTATTCGATGACGTGACCCTGACCACCGCCGGTACCGATCTTGGCGATCACCGCGAGAATGATGTCCTTGGCACTGACGCCGGGCGGCAGTTCGCCGTCGACGTTGACCGCCATGGTCTTGAACGGCTTGAGCGGCAACGTCTGGGTCGCCAACACATGCTCCACCTCGGAGGTGCCGATGCCCATCGCGATCGCACCGAAGGCGCCGTGGGTCGAGGTGTGGCTGTCACCGCACACCACCGTCATGCCGGGCTGGGTCAGACCCAGCTGCGGTCCGATGATGTGCACGATGCCCTGCTGCGCATCACCCATCGGGTGCAGGCGGATGCCGAATTCCGCACAGTTGCGTCGCAGTGTCTCGACCTGAGTGCGTGACACCGGATCGGCGATCGGCTTGTCGATGTCGATGGTGGGGACGTTGTGGTCCTCGGTCGCGATGGTGAGGTCCGGGCGATGCACGGGACGGCCGGCCAGCCGCAGACCGTCGAATGCCTGCGGGCTGGTGACCTCGTGCACCAGATGCAGATCTATATAGATGAGATCGGGTTCGCGGGCGGCGCCTTCGCCGGCACCCTCGACCACCACATGGTCCGCCCAGACCTTCTCCGCCATGGTGCGTGGCTTGTTCGTCATGACTGTGCAGTTCCTTCCGCGATACCCAGGAGGGCTGGCCTACCATCTCACAATGCGAGACGTTAGTATCTCCCTGTGAGACAGGATAGCGGCATCGGCGTCCTCGACAAAGCGGTGGGTGTGCTGCATTCAGTGGCCGAGTCACCGTGTGGACTGGCCGAACTGTGCACCCGCACCGGGCTGCCCCGGGCGACCGCCCACCGACTGGCCGCGGGCCTGGAGGTCCATCGACTTCTGGCCCGCGACAACGAAGGACGGTGGCGGCTCGGCCCGGCACTGACCGAACTGGCCGGGCAGGTCAACGATCCGCTGCTGAGCGCGGCGGGCGCGGTGCTCCCCCGACTACGCGAGATCACCGGTGAGAGCGTGCAGCTCTATCGCCGCGAAGGCATGGCCCGGGTGTGCGTCATGGCCCTCGAGCCGCCATCCGGCCTGCGCGACACCGTGCCGGTCGGCAGCCGCCTGCCCATGACCGCCGGCTCCGGCGCCAAAGTCCTGCTGGCGTACAGCGATCCCGCGACCCAGCAGGCGGTGTTGCCGACGGCGAAGTTCACCGACCGGGTCCTGGCCGAGGTCCGCCGGCGCGGTTGGGCACAGAGCGCCGCCGAACGTGAGCCCGGCGTCGCCAGCGTCTCGGCGCCGGTGCGGGACAACCGTGGCGCGGTGATCGCGGCGGTTTCGGTCTCCGGGCCGATCGACCGGATGGGCCGGCGCCCCGGCGTCCGCTGGGCGAGCGATCTGCTGGCCGCGGCCGAAGCGCTCACCCGCCGCCTGTGACACGAACCAGCAAACCTTTGAATCCGCTGCATACGGTGACGACCGTGGCGCCGATCACCTAAGTTCCTAAGTGACCCCGGCAGCGCCGGCGGGGACGTACCGCTGTAGGAAAGTAGGTTTCATCGTGTCGCAGCCACCGCAGTGGCTGGCAACCGCACGGATGCTGCGCCGCACCGGCTTCGGAACCACCGGAGCCCAGGTGGACGCTGTCGTCAAACAGGACTGGGCGGGGTATCTCGATTGGGCGCTGAGCCTCGATCCGAACGCCGACCCGGGTGCCGTCGCGACCCCGATGCCGAAGTCCGCCATCCCGCAGTACCCGCCGTCGGGCGCCTCCGCCACCGAGATCGCCGCGTTCGGCCAGGAACTCGTGGCGCGCATGCAGGAACTGTCGGGTTGGTGGTTGCGCCGCATGGCCGCGGTGCAACAGCCCATCCATGAGAAGCTGACGCTGTTGTGGCACAACCACTTTGCCACTTCGGCAGAGAAGGTCAACGCCGCGCAGTTGATGGGCGAGCAGAACGAGAAGCTGCGTACCCTCAAGCTCGGCGACTTCGGCAGCCTCGCGTGGGCCATGCTCACGGACGGTGCGATGCTGCACTGGCTGGACGGTGACGTGAACACCGCCGCGGCGCCCAACGAGAACCTGTCCCGGGAGTTCATGGAGCTCTTCACGATGGGACATGCCAACGGCTACACCGAGATCGACGTCAAAGAGGGCGCCAAGACCCTCACCGGGCGGCACCTGAAGCCCGACGGCAGCACGGTGATCTACGCCGAACATCACGACGAGTCGATCAAGACCGTGCTCGGTGTCACCGGCAACCTCACCGATACCGACTTCTGCAACATCGTGTTGCGGCAGCCCGCATCCGCCGCGTTCGTCGCCGGAACCCTGTGGCGCCTGTTGGCTTCGGATCAGCCGGCCTCCCCCGACACCGTGAGCCGCTTGGTCGCCGCCTACGGACCGAACCGGGACCTCAAGGCGCTCACCAAGGCCGTCGTACTCGATCCCGAATTCACCAAGGCCGCCGGCACCGTCGTCAGCACGCCGGTGGAATGGCTGATGGGCATCGTCCGGTCGCTCGCGGTTCCCCTCGACGACGAGCACGTCCTCGCCGACCTCGACCAGGTGCTCCGGGTGATGGGTCAGCGTCCCTTCTATCCACCGGATGTGGGCGGCTGGCCCCGCGGCCAACTCTGGTTGTCGACCAACAGTGCGGCAGCGCGGGTCTGGGCCGCGAACCGGCTGCTGGCGCTCAGCGACATCAGCGCCGTCGAGAACATGGCGTCGAGCGAGCGGATCGACGGTGTCGGTTATCTGTTCGGCATCGGCGCCTGGTCGGATCGCTCGTCGGCCGCGCTCAAACCGTTGGTCTCCGATCCACACCGGCTGGTGGCAGCGGCCGTCATCACCCCCGAGTACGTGACGTCCTGAAGAGATTCCCCATGCCCGAGTTCAATCGCCGCAAATTCTTGATCGCCAGCGCCGGGGCCGGCGCCGCCGGTCTGCTCGGCGGCGTCGCCGCGGTGACGCTGCCGGACCTGCTACGCGAAGGTCAGGACCGCCCGCTGCAGACCAACCAGGGCATCCTGGTGATCGTCACGCTCTACGGCGGCAACGACGGCCTCAACACCGTTATCCCCTACGCGGACAACGCCTATCACGACGCGCGCCCCGAACTCGCCTACAAACCCGAGGAAGTGCTGCACCTCGACCCGGCTTTCGGGCTCAATCCCGCGCTCACCGGCATGTCGAAGCTGTGGCAGTCCGACAAGCTCGCGATCGTGCGCGGTGTCGGCTACCCGAAGCCCGACCGCAGCCACTTCCGCTCGATGGACATCTGGCAGACCGCCAATCCGATCGACGCGGTCACCAGCGGCTGGATCGGCCGCTGGCTGGACAGCACCGGCGACGATCCGATCCGGGCCGTCAACATCGGCACGGTGCTGCCACCCCTGGCGGTCGGCCAAAAGCACGTCGCGGCATCGCTTTCCGACTTCGTGCCGGCCATCCCGCCCGATGTCGCGCGCACCCTGGCCGCGCTCAGCGCCGACGATCCGAACGACACCACCGCCATGAGTCAGGTGTGCGAGTCGTACCGTGCCAACCACTCCACCAACAGCCGCTTCGCGCCCGTGATCAACGGCCGGCTGCGGACCATCGGTCAGGCCGACAACCAGTTGGCCAACGACCTCGAGCTGGTGGCCCGCTGCATCCGCGCCGGGGTACCCACGCAGGTGTACATGACGCAGCTGCTGGGCTTCGACACGCACGCCGACGAGCGTGCCCCGCAGCAGGCGTTGCTCAAGACCCTCGATGACGCCCTGACGCCGTTCTTCCACAAGCTCCAGGGCACGCCGTACGGCCGCAACGTGGTGGTGCTGATGTACTCCGAATTCGGGCGGCGGGTCGCGGCCAACGCATCGCAGGGCACCGACCACGGCACGTCGGGTCCGGTGTTCCTCGCGGGCACCCCCGTCAAAGGGGGGTTCTACGGCGACGAGCCGAGCCTGACCGACCTCACCGACGGCGATCTGAAGACCACCGTCGACTTCCGTGACGTTTATCACGAACTGCTCCACGGCACGCTCGGCGCGGATCCGGAGCCGTCGGTGGGACGCGGGCGGCGGGACCTCGGATTCCTGGCCGGCGGCCGGTAACGCCTGGCGAAAGACAAAACGCCGGACCTGTTGTCAGGTCCGGCGTTCGTGCGTACCCCCGATGGGATTCGAACCCACGCTACCGCCGTGAGAGGGCGGCGTCCTAGGCCGCTAGACGACGGGGGCTAGAACTTCCGAGGCGATAGCTTAGCTCAGTTGTGCTGGCTGACCTAATCGCTCCGGCAGCTGGGGTACCAGGACTCGAACCTAGAATGGCTGAACCAGAATCAGCTGTGTTGCCAATTACACCATACCCCATTTGATGCCCATCACCGCAGGTCACGGGCATCTTCGGACCGAAAACCTCAGCGGATGTTCGCCGCTTTCTGCTTTCCGGGCCGACGAGCAGACTACCAAACAGTTGGCCCTGTCTTTAAATCGCCCGCTCACAGCCCGTTTCGGGCCGCTTGCAACCGCGCCAGACTGCGCTCGCGCCCGAGTAGTTCCATCGATTCGAACAGCGGCGGGCTGACGGTCGCACCGGTCACCGCCACCCGGATGGGACCGAACGCCTTGCGCGGCTTGAGTTCCAGGCCGTCGAGCAGCGACGCCTTGAGCGCGGCCTCGATGTTGGCGGTGTTCCACTCACCGACGCCCGCCAAGGCGCTCAGCGTGGCATCCAGGACCTCGGCGGCCTCCGGCTTGAGCTCCTTGGCCGCCGACTTCTCGTCGATCACGTAGGCGTCGTCGTTGAAGAACTTCACGAGATCCCACGCGTCGCCGAGCACGACGATGCGGGTCTGGATCAATTCGGCAGCCGCGGCGAAACCCTTGGCGTCCAACGTGGTGTCGTGGCCGTGATCGTCCAGGTACGTCTTGAGCCGCGCAGCGAAGTCCTCCGGGGCCAGCCGGCGGATGTGCTCGGCGTTGATGGCGTCGGCCTTCTTCTGGTCGAACCGCGCCGGGTTCGAGTTGACGTTGGCCACGTCGAAGGCGGCCACCATCTCGTCGAGGCTGAAGATGTCATTGTCGTCGGCGATGCCCCAGCCCAACAGCGCCAGGTAGTTCAGCAGACCCTCTGGGATGAACCCGCGATCGCGGTGCAGGAACAGGTTGGACTGCGGGTCGCGCTTGGACAGCTTCTTGTTGCCGTCGCCGAGAACGCTTGGCAGGTGCGCAAATTGCGGCACGGCATCGGCGACACCGATCCGGATCAGGGCCTGGTACAGCGCGATCTGCCGCGGCGTCGACGGCAGCAGATCCTCGCCGCGCAGCACGTGGGTGATCTTCATCAGCGCGTCGTCGACCGGATTGACCAAGGTGTACAACGGATCTCCGCTGGCGCGGGTGATCGCGAAGTCCGGCACCACGCCGGCGGCGAAGGTCGTCTCGCCGCGCACCAGATCAACCCAGGTGATGTCCTCGTCGGGCATCTTGAGGCGCAGCACGGGCTTTCGGCCTTCGGCCTCGAACGCGGCCTTCTGCTCGCCGGTGAGGTCGCGGTCGTAGTTGTCGTAGCCCAGCTTGGGGTTACGGCCCGCGGCGAGGTGCCGGGCCTCGACCTCTTCCGGCGTCGAGTAGGCCTCGTAAACCTCGCCCGCGGCAAGCAGTTTCGCGATCACGTCACGGTAGAGGTCGCTGCGCTGCGACTGCCGGTACGGCTCGTAGGGGCCGCCGACCTCGGGGCCCTCGTCCCAGTTCAGCCCGAGCCAGCGCAGGGCGTCGAGGATCGCGTTGTAACTCTCCTCGCTGTCGCGCGCGGCATCGGTGTCCTCGATGCGGAAGACGAAGTCGCCACCGGTGTGGCGCGCGTATGCCCAGTTGAAGAGCGCGGTGCGGACCAGGCCGACGTGCGGCGTGCCGGTCGGCGACGGGCAGAAGCGAACCCTGACAGGTGTGGTCACGTTATTTCCCTTTACGCACAACAGGATTGGAGAGGGTGCCGATACCGTCGACGGTGACGCTGACGGTGTCACCATCCTCGATGGGGCCGACGCCTTCTGGCGTTCCGGTGAGGATGATGTCGCCGGGCAGCAGCGTCATGACGGCCGAGACCCATTCGATGATGGCGCCGACGTCGTGCAGCAGCAGCGCGGTGTTGCTGTCCTGACGCTTCTCGCCGTTCACCTCGGTCCGGATGTCGAGATCTGCGGGGTCGACGGCGGTCTCGATCCACGGACCGACCGGGCAGAACGTGTCGTGCCCCTTGGCCCGCATCCACTGGCCGTCTTTCTTCTGCTGATCGCGCGCCGAGACGTCGTTGGCGATCGTGTAGCCCAGGATGTAGTCCTTGGCCTTGGCCGCCGGGATGTCCTTGCCCGGACGCTCGATGACCACCGCCAGCTCGCCCTCGTGGTGCACGGGGTTGGCGTCGGCGGGCAGCTGGATCGGGATGTTCGGCCCGATGATCGCGGTGTTCGGCTTCAGGAAGATCACCGGGTCCTCGGGCGGCTCGCTGCCCATCTCACGGGCGTGTGCCGCGTAGTTCTTGCCCATGCAGACCACCTTGCTGGCCAGGATCGGCGCCAGCAGCCGGACGTCGGCCAGCGGCCAGGAGCGCCCGGTGAAGGTGGGGTTGCGGGACAGGTACTGCTCGGCGATTTCCTTGCAGACCGCATCGGAGTTCGGGTCGCCCTCGATCACGACAAAAGCGACACCGTCTGGACTGGCAATTCGACCTAGACGCATCCGCCCAGCCTAATGAGGGCTGCTGGTCAGCCCGCGAACTGGGCTTGCAGGAACGGCGTGGAGTCCGCCATCGAGGTCAGCACGGTGCTGGAGTGGTCGTCTTCGGGGTAGACGTGCAGCGCCACGTCCTGGCCGTTGGCTTTGAGCTGATCGGCGAACTTCAGCGTCGACGATGGCGGCACGTCACGGTCCTTGAGACCGACGCCGAGGAAGATCGGCCGGTCGTAGCCACTGATCGGGGTGCCCATGAAGTCGGCCAGCGCGCGGCGCATGTCCGATAGCGACGCGAGTGCGGCGGAGAAGAACTGCGGTGGCGTGAGGCCGGCCACCGCCGCGCTCAGTGGTGCGGTGCACAGTGTCTCGGCTTTGTCCGCCGCGGTCAGGCCGGCCGGTGTCAGCACACTGTTGACGTCGGGACGGAGCTCCCGGAAGCCGGCGAGGATGTAGGCCGTGTAGGCCGACGCGATGGGCCCCAGGCCGGGCGGCAGCACCATGTCGGGACCTGCTGTGATGACAACGTCGTCGATATTGGCGGGCGTGCCGGTCGCCACGACGCCGCGGTAGTCCAGGCCGCTCCCCTTGCTGAATTCGGTGGCCCATCGCGCGCTCGCGACCGCGGCCGCGCCGCCCTGGGACTGCCCGACCAACGCCCACTTCGGCGACAGCGGCAGGTTCATGTGATGCGCGGCGATCACCGAATCGATGATGGCGTGTGCGGTGGCGACGCTGTTGAGGTAGCTCATCAGACCCGGGGTGCCCAGACCCGTGTAGTCGGAGCCGACGACGACGTAACCCTCATTCAGCCAGTGGCTCAGATATTCGTTGTCACGTGCGCTGCGCGGCTGCGCCGACGGCGTGCAGTCGTCGCCCAGGCCGACGGTGCCGTGCGCCCAGGCGATCACGGGCCAGCCGCCCGGCGGGGCCTCGCCGGGCGGCACGAACACCACGCCGGTACTGACCGCCGGCGAATTGTGTTGGTCGGTGGTCGAATACAGGATTCGGTAGGCGCGCGCCGCAGCGGCGACCGACAACTCGGGGTTCAGCGGGACGGTCCGGATGAGCCCACCCGGCGGCGGCACCCGGTCCGCGAATGCCCGGGCGTCCAGGCCCGACCAGTTCGGCGCAGCTGCCGACGCCGTAGGTATCGGGGCGATCACCAGCATCAAGCCGGCCGCGAAGGCCGCCGTCAAACGTGAGAGGTACGCGCGCTGAGCCATGTTGCCGACCCTAGTTGTTCTCAGATATTGAGAAACAGATTCATATCATGAGAACCGTGGTGGCACCATGAAGCCATGGCCACCAACGTCTCAGCCGTCCGCCGCTGGTCGATGCTGGTGATCGCACTCGGTTCGACGATGTGCGCCAACGTCTTCATCAACGGCGCTGCCTTCCTGATCCCGACGCTGCACGGCGAGCGCGGGCTGGATCTGTCGCGTGCCGGCCTGGTCTCGGCGATGCCGAGCTTCGGCATGGTCCTGACGCTGATCGCATGGGGCTGGGTCGTCGACCGGGTCGGCGAACGGTTCGTGCTGACGGTCGGGTCGCTGCTGACCTCGGCGGCCGCGTTCGCGGCGGCGTGGGCCGACTCGTTGGTGGCGGTCGGCGCCTTCCTCCTGTTGGGCGGCATGGCGGCCGCGAGTTCCAATTCCGCGAGCGGCCGGTTGGTGGTCGGCTGGTTCCCGCCCGAGCAACGCGGGCTCGTGATGGGCATCCGCCAGACGGCGCAGCCGTTGGGAGTTGGGCTGGGCGCCTTGGTGATTCCGCGCCTGGCCGAGTCGTCTGGGGTATCGGCCGCCCTGTTGTTCCCCGCGATCGCCTGTCTGGTCGCCGCCGCGGTGACCGTCATCGGCGTCATGGATCCACCCCGGCCGCCCCGATCCTCCGCGCCCGCAACCGATCTGGCCAATCCCTACCGCGGGTCCTCGGTGCTGGCCCGCATCCATGCGGTGTCGGTGCTGCTGGTCGTGCCGCAGTGCCTGGTGTGGACCTTCTCATTGGTGTGGCTGATGACAGCGCACGGCTGGTCGGCCGGCGCCGCGGGCACGATGGTGACGGTGGCCCAATTGTGCGGTGCCGCAGGGCGAATCGGTGCCGGCCGGTGGTCGGATCTGACCGGTTCGCGGATGCATCCGGTGCGGGTGATCGCCGTCCTGGCGGGTGCCACCATGGGCCTGCTGGCGCTGTGTGACTACCTGCACTGGCCGGTGGCGGTTTTCGTGATGGTGGTGGCGTCGGTGGTGACCGTGACCGATAACGGGTTGTCCTTCACCGCGATTGCCGAAATCGCCGGGCCGTTCTGGAGTGGCCGGGCGTTGGGAGTGCAGAACACGACGCAACTGTTGACGGCAGGCATCGTGCCGCCCGCATTCGGCGCGTTGATCGGAGCCTTCGGGTTCCCGGCCGCGTTCGCGCTGTGCGCGCTGTTCCCGGTGCTGGCCGTGCCGCTGGTTCCGGTTGCGGCAGACCCGTTGCGGGCCAAGCCAGTTAGCTCTTCGGTGTAAGCCCCGTACCCACCCTCGTTGTCGTAGATCTGCACGTGGTGATGCATTGTGCCTCGTGCTCTGTCACCTGTGCGCATTGCTGGGCTGCGGTGTGCTCGTGGGAATCGAACCCGTTGCACTGCCCTCCGTGCGCCTGAACGGTTGGAGCCGTTTGCGGTTTGTGCACGCCTCCGCGACAACTACCTGCTACACCATGCTGCTGTCAGTCCAGCAGCTCGATCTCCCAGTTCGCCTTCTGGATCCGGACGTCGAGCTCGCGCAGCTCCTGCGCCACCTGATCGGCCTGTGTCCGCAGATCGCGGGCAGACAAGGCGGACAACATCTTCAGCTCCGAGCGCAGCTGGCGCGAGTAGCCGTATTGGTTGGCGCCCGTGGCCGCATCCGCAGCCGTGGTCAGGACGTGGTGCCGCAACCGCAGTGCGTCGCGCCGACCGAGTGCGTCGGTCAGCGTGCCGTCGGCCCCGATCGAGTTGGCCGCGTTGGTGAGGTTGATCCGCCGAATCAGGGATTCGTAATCGCCCAGCGCGCCGTCGATCTCGACGAGTAGCGCTGCGGCGTCCTCTGCGGGCACTTCGCCCTCCTGGAACCGTGCGTTACCAACGACGCGCACGCGCAACTGCTCGATACGGCGAACTGCGTTCGCACGCAACGACAAAGCTTCTGCCAACTTCATGATTTCACCTCGCTCCTGATGGCACCGGCCGAGCGTTCGTCACTCGGCCCGAACCATGATGAGCGGAATAAGGTTGTCCCGCAACGCATTTTTCGGCGGCGCGCCCGTGGGTCAACGCTGGGCGACGACGAAGGACAGCACGAATATCGCCACCGCACCGAACAGCGCTGCGAAGAAGGCGCCACACGCCGCGTCGTCAAATCGGGGCTGCACCGTCGCGGCCAGAACCGCCACTGCGGCGACGAGCAGCGCGCCCGCCGGGGCGAAGAGCCAGTAGAACATCAGGGGCGCGAGCGACGTCGCGAACAGCCCGAGGAGGTAACCGCCGAGCAGATACCGCGGATCGACCTTCCGCTCGGTGAGCGGGTCGAGCAAGCTCTCATGCTCGAAGGACATACGTTCCCCCTCCGGATGCCGGCGAGCCCCCGCTCACCGCCCTATCGCCACTACCGCAACGGCCTGCAGGTACAGCAGCCCGACCACGAACCAACCGCTCAGGGGTGCCACAACCAGCGCGACGATCACCGTACGCGACACCCGTGTCGGCGGCAGCACCACGGCAACGACCAGGCACAACAATGAAATAACAACCGCAACAGGCAATTTCATTCCACCTTCGCCGCCCGGGTACGCGTCATCGCTGGACAGGCTCACCGCGTCGACGGCCAGCAGTCCCCAACCGATGCCCCCGATGACCGCGCCCGCGAGCACGCCGCGGGTCCAGTCCGTGCCAGTCAAATGTCCCCCCGATCCGGTTCGCTCATGTCCCCCGTCGCCGGTACGCCCTCGGCCAGCCCGTACTGCAGGTACACGATGCCGGCCGGGCTGGACACCGGCGCCTTGAGCAGCGTCAGATTGGATGGCACTGCGCCGCCGTCGAACACCTTCTTACCTACCCCCAGGACAATAGGATGCACCCAGAGGTCGATGCGATCAAATAGTTTTTCGCGCAACAGGGTCTGGACGAAGTTCAAACTTCCGACCACTTTGACGTGCTCGTGGCGCTCGCGGATCGCCCGCACTTCGGTCACGAGATCCGCGCCGATCCGTGTCGAGCCGGACCACGACAGGTCGGGCTCGCCGCGGGAGGCGACGTACTTGGGGATGCGATTGAACATGTCGGCGAATTCGTCATCCTGGTGGGGCCAGTAGCCCGCGAAGATGTCGTAGGTCCGCCGGCCGAGCAGCAGCGCGTCGGTGCCTTCGTACGCGGCGCCGACCTGCTCCCCCGACACCTCATCGATCAGCGGTGCCTGCCAGCCTTCGAACGGAAAGCCGCCGTCGGAGTCCTCGCCCGGACCGCCGGGCGCCTGCGCGACGAGGTCGAGAGTGGCGAACAACGCGAGGTGAATCTGGCCCATTTCCAGCTCCTGATGAGTCGATGGTGTCTGTCAGTGAAATAGACCATCGGACTCGGCGAAACTCATCGCAGCGGCCGGCTACTTCCCGGACAACACGCGGTACTGCGCCGAAATCTGTTGGTCCACAGCGGTTTCGTCGTCGGCGAAGACCTGGAACACAAATCTGTCGGTGCGCGCGAGACAGCTGTAGTGCCACCCCAGGATGCGCCACGTCACCGTTGCATCCGGGCGCGCGAAGTCGTGAAGGTGCTCGAAACACCGGGCGCCGGGAAACCCCGGCACCTGGCCGGCCATCTGCACGTCCGGATTCTTCATGATCAAGACGCTGGTGGCGTCGAGCAGCTGCGCGGCCGAATCCGCATTGGGCGCCTGGTAGACCCGGCCCCACCGCTGCGTCACCCACTGCACACCGGCGCGCTCGAACTGGGTGGTCATGCTGACCGGATCGGATTCGAAATGCAGCCACGCCCGCGGTCGCCACGTCCCGATCAGCACGCCCTGCTGCCGATCGGGAGTGGTGATGGTCTTCGACAACAACTGATCGTCGCTCGGATCTTTGGGCAGGTCAGCAAGTTTCGCGGGTTCGGTCGGCACGAAACTCTTGATCAGCGACTGCTGCCTACCGAGCAGGTCGGATGTCAGCAGCTCGGCGCGCAGCGGTGCCTTGGTCGACTTGGTGGCTCTGGCGCTCACGAATTGGTACAGCACAAACCGCCCCTGCGCGGTATACGCCGCGACACCACTGGCCCCGGTGCCGTAATCCAGGCCGAGCGCTGGCACTGTGGCGACGCCGACCGAAATCTGGACGGGATATGTCTGGAACGGAGTGGCCACGACAGGGCCGAACTGGGCGGTGAATTCACCCGCGGCCGCCGCCGCTTGCGCGTCATCGGGGAACATCAGGACCGCGTTCTGGATTTCCAGATCAGAGTCCCGCGACCCGGACGACCGGTATGACCCGAAACCGGCAACCAGCCCGTGTGCCCGGGCAATGCCCTGCATGACGTTGTCCTTGGACACGCCGAGGATGTTGTCGACGCCGAACTCCGACGTCATGGTGCCCGTCCCGATCGCCCCCGGCTTCGTCACCGACGCATCGATTTCCCAAGGGCCGACGACGTATTCGGCCATGCGGGTCGATTCGACGATCGACTGTGTGAGCGGATTGGGCCCGGCGCTGAAGAACGGAGTGCTCGGCTTGATCTGGTAGTTACCGGTCCTCAGCTGGCTGACGTCCGGTTCGGGGTCGCTCAGTGAGCCGCCGAACCGCGAGGTGCCGGTCGTCGTCGTCGAACAGCCGGCAACCACGCACACGCACGTCGCCACGGCGAGTGCCAGCTTCCGGATCCCCACGATCCAACACTAACTGTGGCCGAGGCGCGCCAGCACCGATCGCACGCACTCCGCGATCGCCTCGTTGAACGGCCCGGCGTCCCGCCGCAGGGTGCGGGTGCGGACCAGCACCGTCAACATGACCCGTTCCCGCCTCGGGCCGATGAGCATGCCGGCGTCGTTGGTCGACCCGTAGTCGCCGCCGCCGGTCTTGTCCGCGCTGGTCCAGCCTGCGGGCACACCGGCGCGAAACCGGCGGGTCGACGTCGCGGTCTCCTCCATCCACCGCTGTAGTTGGAACTGAGTCGCGCCGGACAACGCGTCGCCGGCGAGAATGGCGCGATACCCGCCGCACAGCGCCCGCGGCGTGGTGGTGTCGCGGAGGTCGCCCGGCGCCGCCTCGTTGAGGTCCGGTTCCCAGCGATCCAGCCGGGTCTGCGAATCGCCGATCGAGCGGGCGAAATCCGTGAGCGCGGCGGGCCCGCCGATGGTCCGCAACATGATGTTGCCTGCCGCGTTGTCACTCTGGGTCAGGGCCGCGGCACAAATCTCTCGCAACGCCATCCGCGCCCCCACCGCCTCGCTGAGCACCGGCGAGTTGACGACGATGTCGCCTGCGGTGATGGGCACCATGGCATCGAGATTCGCCTTGCCCGCCGTGGCCATCTGCAAGATGCGGGCCGCCGCATACGCTTTGAAGGTCGAGCACATCGCGAACCGCTCGTCGGCACGGTGCTCGACTGTCGCAGAGGATTCCAAATCCACTGCGTAGACGCCGATTATGGCCTGATAGCGATCTTCCAGATCCGCGAAGCTTGTCGGCTCGTCCGCCTTGGTGGGCTGGCACCCGGCCAGCACGCCCGTCGCGGCCAACCCGACGATGAAATCCCGTCGGCTCAGCGATAACCCCACGCATTCAGCCAACCATGCATTGGCGCGAGACGCCAACGCGGGGCACCACTCTGGCCCCTCACGGGTTACAGTCCTTTGGGCCCCAACAGATCCCACGACGACGCGGACGTCAGCCGACGTGCTTGTCGAACCAGTCGGTGGCCACCTCAGGACGCACACCGAAATAGTTGTATCCGTCGAAGCGCCTGGTGGTTCCTTCGATCCAGTGCAGGCTCTTGTCGGCGACCGGGATCGCGTCGTAGATGTCCTGCACGTCCTGCGGACGCGTCATGCTGTCGTCGTGCACCTGCGCGACGAGTGTCGGCACGGTCACGGCTTTGACATGTTCGAGCGGTGACTGTTCGGCGATCCGGAACCCGGTTCGTTCGTGCACGGCCTGATCGAACTTCGCGTAGCCGTCGGCCATCCCGACGGCCTTGACGAACTCCTCGACGATGTAGCGACCCGACACCGGCTGCAGCATCACCATGGCCTGGATTTCCGCGAACTCTTCGGGATGCCTGGACCAGGCCACGGCGGTCGAATCAGCGCCCAGGCACACCGAGAGCAGGGCCTTCTTCATCGTTTTCGTGTCCGGCCGAGCTGCGGCGTAACGCACGGAGCCGACGACATCGCGATATTCGGTCAGGCCGATGCCGGCGATGCCACCGTTGCCCTGGCCACTGCGCCCGTGGTTACGCATGTCGTACGCGAGAACGTTGTAGCCGGCGTCATGCAGCGCCTTGTACTCGGGCAGGAAGTTCACCTCGAAGCCGCCGAGCCCACCGAACTCCGGCAGGTGCCCGGGATAGCCGTAGCGGTTTCCGGGAAGGAAGTGGTTGTGGATGATCAACCGGTCGGAGTCGGCAGGGATGAACCAACCCTCCAGCGGGACACCGTCCATCGACGGGAAGAACACGTCTTCGTAGGCCAGCCCGACCTCATCGGGGCGCCGAAGCACCGGCGCCCGCCGACCGCCGGTGGTCCCGGTCGTCCACATTGCGACGAAGCCGTCGAATGCTTCCTGAGCTGCGGTGTCGTCGGACATGAGCGGTTCCTTCCGTCGAGAACTTGGTGTCGAAACCGACGGTAGGCCGGGTGCGGTACTGCCAGGCAGGGCCGAGTTGACCAGGGTCCAGCAAACCCCCTCTCCCGGCCACCAGGCCCACTACTGTCGAAAACGTGGACCAGCGCAAGGACATCCGGGAATTTCTCACGTCCCGGCGCGCTCGTATCACTCCCCGGCAGGCCGGCCTTCCCGACTACGGTGCCAAACGGCGGGTTCCCGGCCTACGCCGGGAAGAGGTGGCGCTGCTCGCCGGCGTCAGCGTCGACTACTACACCCGGCTCGAGCGCGGCAATCTCACCGGCGTATCCGACTCCGTGCTCAACTCGGTGGCCACCGTCCTGCAACTCGACGAGACCGAGCGCGCGCACCTGTTCAACCTGATCAAGGTCAGCCAAGGGCCACGGCGAACCCCACGCAAGGCCGCCACCAGCATTCGGCCGAGCGTCCAGCTGATCCTGGACGCGCTGGTCGGCGTGCCGGCCTGGGTCAGCAACGACCGCCTCGACATCCTGGCCACCAATGTCCTGGGCGCCGAGCTCTACCGCGACGCGATCGACGGAACAGACGGACCGGCCAATATCGCACGGTTCCTGTTCCTGGACCACCGGGCCCGGGACTTCTTCGTCGACTGGAACCAGCAGGCGGACAACGCCGTCGCCATCCTGCGCGGCGCCGCAGCCCGTGATCCCTACGACGACCGGCTCACCCAACTGGTCGGCGAATTGAGCACGCGCAGTGACGAATTCCGGGTCCGCTGGGGCGCCCACATAATCCGGGCACATGAGTCGGGCCCCAAGGCAGTCAAGCATCCCTCGGTCGGCCAGCTCGACCTGACTTTCGACCGGCTCGAGCTCGCCGCCGATCCGGGGCTGGTGCTCTATGTCATGACGGCGGAACCGAATTCACCGACCACCGATCGGTTGAAGCTGTTGGGGACGCTGGCGGCGACCAGGCAGTCAGGCCGCCGCTGACCGGCGTGGCCGCACCAACAGCGCGGCCACCAGGAAGCACAACGCCCCGACGAACGTCCCGAAATTGGCCAGTCGCTCGTCGACCGTGACGCCGGTCTTGCGGACGAACGCCGCCAGCGCCGAGATCTGGAACGCGACGCAACCCATCATGATGATCCACGATGCCTGCCAGGCAACGGATTTCGGCGACCACAGGCCGACAACCAGGACCGCCAGCAGGCCACTGAGCAGGAAGGCCAGTGACCCGGCTGCGTCGGGCGCCCACACGTAGCGGCGCTCGGCGAGCACGGCGTGCGCCCACACGGCCGCACCGGTGCTCACGTTGAACAACACGGTGCCCATGAATTGGATTGCGGCCGACCACCATTGAATCCCCGGTGGCGCCAGCAGATACTGCATCAGGGCGGCCATGGTGAAGAACCACGATCCGATGAAGCACAGCACGTTCGTCGTTCCGGCCCCGGCCACCGAGGGAAACCCCGGGACCGTGGCCAGCGCGAAGAATGCCGAGCCGATGGCGAACAGCCGGCACTGCCTGGTGAGGGTGGCAAGGCCATTCATGCCGCTCACGGCACTACAGGAAGCTGCGAATCCGCTCGCCGGTCTCCGACGTCGACAGTTTGGCGTCGCCGCGCGTCGAAAGGTGCTCGGCGACAGCCTTGTCCACGCGGGCCGCGGCGTCGGTCTCACCGAGGTGGGTGAGCAGCAGCGCCACACTCATGATGGCCGCGGTCGGGTCGGCGAGGCCCTGGCCCGCGATGTCGGGCGCGCTGCCGTGCACCGGCTCGAACATCGACGGGTTGGTGCCCGTCGCATCGATGTTGCCCGACGCCGCCAGGCCGATGCCGCCGGAGACGGCCGCGGCCAGGTCGGTGATGATGTCGCCGAACAGGTTGTCGGTGACGATCACGTCGAAGCGGCCCGGATCGGTGACCATGTGGATGGTCGCGGCATCGATGTGCTGGTAAGCGGTCTCGACGTCCGGGTACTCGGTGGCGACCTCGTCGACCGTGCGCTTCCACAGCGAGCCGGCGAACGCCAGCACGTTGTTCTTGTGCACCAGGGTCAGGTGCTTACGCCGGGTGCGGGCCTTCTCGAACGCGTAGCGGACGACCCGCTCCACACCGAAGCGCGTGTTGGTGGACACCTCGGTGGCCACCTCGTGCGGGGTGCCGACGCGGATGGCGCCACCGGTACCGGTGTACGGCCCCTCGGTGCCCTCGCGGACGACGACGAAATCGATGTCCGGGTTGCCGGCCAGCGGGCTGTCGACACCGGCGAACAGCCGCGACGGCCGCAGGTTCACGTGGTGATCCAAGGCGAACCGCATGGTCAGCAGCAGACCGCGCTCGAGCACGCCGCTGGGCACCGACGGATCGCCGATGGCGCCCAACAGGATCGCGTCGTGCGTCTTGAGCTCGTCGACCATGCCGTCGGGCAGGGTCTCGCCGGTCTCGTGGTAGCGCTTGGCGCCGACGTTGTACTCGGTGCGCTCGACACCCGGCAGTACGACGTCGAGGACCTTCAGCGCCTCGCCGATGACCTCGGGGCCGATGCCGTCACCGGCAATGACGGCGAGCTTCACGACAGATCCACCAGTTCCAGCGTGGTCGCGCCAACGGCCTCGCCGATCGCGCTGAGCACGTCGGCCGGCACCTCGCGGTCCAGGCGCAGCATGACCGTCGCGCCCGAGCCGTCGGAGTCCTGCGACATCTGCGCGGCCAGGATGTTGACCTCGGCGCCACCGAGCAGCGTGCCGATCTTGCCCAGCGCGCCCGGCTGGTCGCCGTAGTTGAGGATCAGGTTGATGCCCTCGGCACGCAGGTCCAGGTTGCGGCCGTTGATCTGGACGATCTTCTCGACCAGCTGCGGGCCGCTCAAGGTGCCCGAAACGTTCACCGTCGCACCATCAGACAAGACGGCGCGCACGTCGACGACGCTGCGGTGGTTGGGGCTCTCGGTCTCGCTGGTGAGAACGGCCTCGACACCACGCTCGGCGGCCAGCGCCGGCGCGTTGACGAACGTCACCTGGTCCTCGATGACAGCCGAGAACAGGCCGCGCATCGCCGAAAGCTTCAGAATCTCAACATCTTCCGACGCCAGCTCGCCGAGCACCTCGACGTTCAGCGAGGCCGGCAGCGCCGGCGCCAGGGCACCGACCAGCAGACCCAACTTGCGCACCAGGTCGAGCCACGGCGCGACCTCTTCGCCGACGACACCGCCGCCGACGTTGACGGCGTCCGGCACGAACTCGCCGGCCAGCGCCAGCTTCACGCTCGCGGCGACGTCGGTGCCGGCGCGGTCCTGGGCCTCTTCGGTGGACGCACCCAGGTGCGGGGTCACGACGACCTGCGGCAGCTCGAACAGCGGGCTGTCGGTGCACGGCTCGGTGGCGAACACGTCGAGGCCGGCGCCGCGGACGTGGCCACTGGTGATCGCGTCGGCCAGGGCCTGCTCGTCGATCAGGCCACCGCGGGCGGCGTTGACGATGATGACGCCCGGCTTGGTCTTGGCCAGTGCTTCCTTGTTGATCAGGCCGGCGGTTTCCTTGGTCTTGGGCAGGTGCACCGAGATGAAATCAGCACGACCCAAAAGCTCATCGAGGCTCAGCAGCTCGATACCGAGCTGGGCGGCACGAGCCTGCGAGACGTAGGGGTCGTAGGCGACGATGTGCGCGCCGAACGCGGCGAGGCGCTGCGCGACGAGCTGGCCGATGCGGCCCATGCCCACGACGCCGACGGTCTTGCCGAAGATCTCGGTGCCCGAGAACTTGGAGCGCTTCCAGGTGTGTTCGCGCAGCGTGGCGTCTGCGGCCGGAATCTGGCGGGCCGTCGAGAGCAGCAGCGCCAGGGCGTGCTCGGCAGCGCTGTGGATGTTCGACGTCGGGGCGTTGACGACCAGCACACCGCGCGCGGTGGCGGCGTCGACGTCGACGTTGTCCAGGCCGACGCCGGCGCGGGCGACGATCTTGAGCTTGGGTGCCGCGGCCAGCACCTCGGCGTCCACCGTGGTGGCCGAGCGCACCAGCAGGGCGTCGGCGTCCGGCACGGCGGCCAGCAGCTTTTCGCGGTCGGGTCCGTCGACCCAACGGACCTCTACCTGGTCGCCGAGGGCGGCGACGGTCGATTCGGCGAGTTTGTCAGCGATGAGTACGACAGGAAGGCTCACGCGCACAGACTAGTGGGCGCCATGGCCGCGCTACCAATCGCGGTTGCCTCGAGCTGCGTGTCAGCAGCCGTCTCTACCATCGAGGTGGTGGACGTCACCGTCGTCGGTAGTGGACCCAACGGACTGGCCGCGGCCGTCATCTGCGCGCGAGCCGGGCTGTCGGTCCGGGTCATCGAAGGTCAGCCGACTCCCGGCGGCGGCGCCCGCAGCGCCCCTGACCCCGAGTTTCCCGGCGTTCTGCACGACGTCTGCTCGGCGGTACACCCGCTGGGGGTCGTGTCGCCGTTCTTCGCGGAGTTCGACCTCGCGGCCCGCGGGGTGCAGCTGGTGACACCGGAGATCTCGTATGCCAATCCCCTGCCTGCCGGGGCGAGCGAAGCGACGGGAAAGGTCTCCGGACGGGCGGCCATCGGCTATCACTCGCTGGACCGCACCTGCGCCGAGCTGGAACACGGCTCGTCGTGGCGACGGCTGCTGGGCCCGCTGGTCGAGAACGTCGACGGTGTCCTCGGCTTCTTCCTCGGTGACAAACGGTCGTTGCCGCCGGACCTACCGAGCACCGTGCGGGCCGGGCTGCGTGTGCTGGCCCAGGGCAGCCCGGCATGGCGCCTGCTGCGCGGCGACGACGCGCAGGCCCTTTTCACCGGCGTCGGCACGCACGCCATCCACCCCATGCCATCGCCCGTCAACAGCGGCGCGGGCGTCATGCTCAGCACCGTCGCGCACACGGCGGGCTGGCCCGTCCCCGTCGGTGGCACCCAGACCATCACCGATGCGCTCATCGCCGACCTGCGCGCGCACGGCGGCGAGCTCATCACCGACTCCCCCGTGACGAGCCCGCCCGGCGGCGTGGCCATCTACGACACCTCGCCGACCGCGCTGCTCGACATCTACGGACCAGCGGTTCCCGACCGTTACGCAAAAGCCTTGCGCCGCTATAAATTCGGTCCCGGCGTCTGCAAGATCGACTTCGTGCTGTCGGGTGAAATCCCCTGGCGCGACCCGCGAATGGCGTCGTCGCCCACCGTCCACCTCGGCGGCACCCGGGCTCAGATGGCACACGCCGAGCGAGAGATCTGGCACGGCCGCCATGCCGAGCACCCGATGACCTTGGCGTCGCTGCCGCACCTCGCCGATCCGTCACGCATCGACGCCCAGGGCCGTCGCCCCCTGTGGACCTACTGTCATGTGCCTGCGGGCTCGACCGTCGACCAGACCGAGACCGTCATCGCGTTGTTCGAAGACGCCGCGCCGGGTTTCCGCGATCTGGTGCTGGCGGCACGCGCGGTGCCGGCCGCCGAGATGTCACGCCACAACGCCAACTACGTCGACGGCGACATCATCGTCGGCGGCGCAACGCTCAAGGCCGCGATGATCGGGCCGACGCTGCGGGCCAACCCCTGGACCACACCGATCCCCAAGGCGTATCTCTGTTCGTCGGCCACGCCGCCGGGCACCGGCGTGCACGGCATGGCCGGCCTGTACGCCGCGCGCACCGTGCTGCGTCGTGAATTCGGGGTGAAGACGCTGCCGTCGCTCGCGCCATAGTGTTGGCTTGGCTCATGGCCAAGCTCTCTGTGATCTTCTACTCCGCGACCGGGCACGGCACTTCCATGGCGCAGCGCATTGCGAGCACCGCGGAATCGTGCGGCGCCGAGGTACGGCTGCGGCCCGTCACCGAAACCGCCACCGCCGAGTCGTTCGCGCACAACCCAGCCTGGACGGCGAATTACGAAGCGACCAAAGGCCTTCCGGCCGCCACCGGCGACGACATCGTCTGGGCCGACGCGGTGATCTTCGGCTCACCGACCCGCTTCGGCTCGGTCGCCTCGCAGCTGCGGGCATTCCTGGATTCGCTCGGTGGGCTGTGGTCCAAGGGCATGCTGGCGGACAAGGTCTACGCCGGGTACACCTCGACCAACACCGCGCACGGTGGCCAGGAGACGACGCTGCTGTCGCTCTACATCACGTTGATGCACTGGGGCGGCATCATCGTGCCGCCCGGTTACACCGACCCGCTCAAGTTCGCCGACGGCAACCCGTACGGCGTGAGCCTGCTGGCCAATCACGACAACATCCGCCAGTTCGACGACAACACCTACGCGGCGCTGGACCACCTGGCGCGGCGGGTCGTCACAGTCGCGGACCGGTTGGGCGGGTAGTTCGTCGCTCGCCGCCCGCGCCCGGCGCGTCGCCTGCTGTGACGATCGGCGTGTCGGCTCTCCTGTGGCACTTGCGATTTGGATTCGTCAACTTTCCTTGACATGTCAGGGAAAGTTGACGGCTTCAGGCGAAAGGTGCCGGCGGAGAGAGCGCCGGAAGGGGCTGACGGGTTCGCGACTGTGCCGCTAGGAGAACAGCTGTGCGCACCGTCATGGCGGTCCGCTTTCATTCCGCGCTGAGGGCGACAAATGTCGAGTGGACGCCGCCGTGGCCGCAGAGTCGATCGCGGTGACTGATTGATCCTGCGGTTAGGGCGGGAAAGTACGAGTGCCTAACGCCGCTGGCGCAGAGTCAATGCACGCGTTGGTGATTCTGCGGCCAGGGCGCACCCAAAATTGGCGTCGGAGCGGCTCCGAGACCCGACTTACGGTTGACGGGTGACATTCGTAGGAACCGCCCGTCTGGTGGGCGCGGTACCCAATGATCAGTGGTTCGCGGTCGGTGATCGCCAGCTCTATCAAATGCGCCCGCCGTTGTGCGGCTACCACGTGATCGCGGTCGAACAGAGCATGTGGGCGATGCGGGCACAGTGCATCTACCCGGACGGACGCCTCGAACCGCCGGAGCCAGATGACCCGGTGTCGACCGAGATCTACGCGGTGGCGGGCGAAGGACTGACGATCGACCGGACTCAGAAGCTGCCGGGGAGCGCAGACGGGCGAAACGTGACGCGCGCGCTGGCCGCCATCGGCTACACCATCTACTGAGGACCCCCAATGGCGAAAGGCCGGTTGCCGCACGCTGTTTCGCGTGCCGCAACCGGCCTTTCGGCGGCTGAAACCTAGGCGGTCTCGGTGATCGGCCGGTCGACCCAGCTCATCAGGTCGCGCAGCTTCTTGCCGGTGACCTCGATCGGGTGCTCGGCGTTGGCCTTGCGCAGACCCTCGAGCTCCTTGTTGCCGCCCTCGACGTTGGCGACCAGGCGCTTGACGAAGGTGCCGTCCTGGATGTCCTTCAGGATGGCGCGCATGCGCTCCTTGGTGTCGGCGTCGATGACGCGGGGGCCCGACAGGTAGCCACCGAACTCAGCGGTGTCGGACACCGAGTAGTTCATGCGGGCGATGCCACCCTCGTACATCAGGTCGACGATGAGCTTGAGCTCGTGCAGCACCTCGAAGTAGGCCATCTCCGGCGCGTAACCGGCCTCGACCATGACCTCGAAACCGGCCTTGACCAGTTCTTCGGTACCACCACAGAGGACGGCCTGCTCACCGAACAGGTCGGTCTCGGTCTCTTCCTTGAAGTCGGTCTTGATGACGCCGGCGCGGGTGCCACCGATGCCCTTGGCGTAGGACAGCGCCAGCGCCTGGCCCTCACCCTTGGGGTCCTGGTGCACGGCGATCAGCGCGGGCACACCCTTGCCGTCGACGAACTGACGACGCACGAGGTGGCCGGGGCCCTTCGGGGCGACCATGCCGATGGTGACGTTGGCCGGAGGCTTGATCAGGCCGAAGTGGATGTTGAGGCCGTGGCCGAAGAACAGCGCGTTGCCGTCTTCCAGGTTCGGCTCGATGTCGTTGGTGAAGATCTCGGCCTGCGCGGTGTCGGGCGCGAGCAGCATGATCACATCTGCCCAGGCGGCCACGTTCGCGGGGGTGTCGACCTCGAGGCCCTGCTCGGTGACCTTCTCGCGGGACTTGGAGCCTTCCTTCAGGCCGACCTTGACCTGCACACCCGAGTCGCGCAGCGAAAGCGAATGCGCGTGTCCCTGGCTGCCGTAGCCGATGACGCCGACCTTGCGCCCCTGGATGATCGACAGGTCCGCATCGTCGTCATAGAACATCTCAACTGCCACTTGCTTTTCCTTACCCTGTTGTTTCTGTTGTTGAAGCTCTGTTGTTCGAAGATTTATTTGGCCGCGCCGATACCGCGCGGGCCGCGCGCCAGCGAAACCACACCGGACTGCACCAGCTCGCGAATACCATACGGCTCCAGCACACGCAGCAATGCGTCGAGCTTCTCCTGGGTGCCGGTGGCCTCCACGGTCAGCGATTCGGTCGACACGTCCACGACCTTGGCGCGGAACAGGTTGACCGCCTCGATCACCTGGCCACGGGTGGTGGCGTCGGCCCGCACCTTGATCAGCGCCAGCTCGCGGGAGACGGAGTTGTCCGGCTCCTGCTCGACGATCTTGATGACGTTGATCAGCTTGTTGAGCTGCTTGGTGATCTGCTCCAGCGGCAGCTGCTCTTCGACCGAGACGACGATGGTCATCCGCGACATGTTCTTCTGCTCGGTGGCACCGACCGCCAGCGACTGGATGTTGAAGCCACGCCGGGAGAACAGCGCCGCCACGCGGGCGAGCACACCGGGGGTGTCCTCGACGAGAACCGAGAGTGTGTGAGTGGTCGACATGGTGCTTACACCTGATCCTCGTTGTCGAACAGCGGACGGATATCGCGCGCCGCCATGATCTCGTCATTGCTGGTGCCGGCGGCGACCATCGGCCACACCTGCGCGTCGGCGCCGACGATGAAGTCGATGACGACGGGGCGGTCGTTGATCTCGCGGGCCTGCCGGATGACGTCCTCGACGTCCTCGGCACGCTCGCAGCGCAGACCGACGCAACCCAGCGCCTCGGCCAGCATCACGAAGTCCGGGATGCGGTGCGAGTGCGTCGACAGGTTGGTGTTGGAGTAGCGCTCGTCGTAGAACAGCGTCTGCCACTGCCGCACCATGCCCAGGTTGCCGTTGTTGATCAGCGCCACCTTGATCGGCGCCCCTTCGAGGGCGCAGGTGGCCAGCTCCTGGTTGGTCATCTGGAAGCAGCCGTCGCCGTCGATGGCCCACACCTCGGCCTCCGGGCGGGCGAACTTGGCACCCATCGCGGCCGGGATGGAGAAGCCCATGGTGCCGAGACCGCCCGAGTTCAGCCAGGTCTTCGGGTTCTCGTACTTGATGAACTGCGCGGCCCACATCTGGTGCTGACCGACGCCCGCGACGTACAGCGCGTCCGGCCCGGCGATCTGCCCCAGCTTCTCGATGACGTACTCCGGCGAGAGGCTGCCGTCGCTCTGCGGGCCGTAGCTCAGCGGGTACGTCTCCTTGACGCCGTTCAGGTACGTCCACCAGTCGGCCAGGTCCAGCGTGTCGGCGGCAACACCGTCACGACGCAGCGCCCCGAGCAGGTCGACGATGACGTTCTTGATGTCACCGACGATCGGCACGTCGGCGTGCCGGTTCTTGCCGATCTCGGCGGGGTCGATGTCGGCGTGGATAACCTTGGCGTCGGGCGCGAACGACGACAGCTGGCCGGTGACCCGGTCGTCGAAGCGGGTGCCGAGGGCGATCAGCAGGTCGCTCTTCTGCAGCGCGGCCACTGCCGAGACCGTGCCGTGCATGCCAGGCATGCCCATGTGCTGCGGGTGGCTGTCGGGGAACGCGCCGCGCGCCATCAGGGTGGTGACGACGGGGATGCCCGTCAGTTCGGCCAACTCCAGCAGTTCGGCGGACGCCCCGCCACGGATGACGCCGCCGCCGACGTACAGCACGGGCTTGTGCGACGCGGCGATCAGCTTGGCGGCCTCGCGGACCTGGCGGCTGTGCGGCTTGGTGTTCGGCTTGTAGCCGGGCAGGTCGATGACCGGCGGCCAGCTGAAGGTGCACTGACCCTGCAGCACGTCCTTCGGGATGTCGACGAGGACGGCGCCGGGCCGGCCGGAGGCGGCGATGTGGAACGCCTCGGCGATGACCTTGGCGATGTCGTCTCCGTTGCGGACCAGGAAGTTGTGCTTCGTGATCGGCATGGTGATGCCGGAGATGTCGGCTTCCTGGAAGGCGTCGGTGCCGATCAGCCCGCGGCCGACCTGGCCGGTGATCGCGACGACCGGGATGGAGTCCATCTGGGCGTCCGCCAGCGGCGTGACCAGGTTGGTGGCGCCGGGACCCGAGGTGGCCATCATCACGCCGACCTTGCCGGTGGCGTGCGCGTAGCCCGACGCGGCGTGGCCGGCGCCCTGCTCGTGCCGCACCAGCACGTGGCGCACCTTCTTCGAGTCGAACAGCGGGTCGTAGACCGGCAGCACGGCACCGCCGGGGATGCCGAAGATCGTGTCGACGTCGAGTTCCTCGAGCGACCGGACGACGGCCTGAGCACCGGTCATCTGTTGCGGGGCAACAATTTTCGAATGACCGTTGACCGTACCGCCGGGGCCGTTGGGCTGCGGCGTCGACTCTGGCGGTCGCGTGGTGGGTGCGCTCACTCTTGTCCTCTTGATCGTGTTGCGGTTTTGGCGTTCCCGGGCAAACAAAAAACCCCCGTCAGCGTCTGCTGCTGTACGAGGGTTGCGCGTCGATGCTTGTAGTCGGCTTAGTCAGCCTGGTCACGCACCAACGCGCCCAGTTACTACAAGCAATGCCGAGGTCTGCATAACGGTGACGGTAGTCCTCGCGGCGCGCGCAGGTCAAATCAGTTCCATTGCCGGACACACCCGGCAACCGTCCGACGCGCCGCCTGGGAAGATGACTGACGTGAGCCGCCGAACCGCTTCGACCGCACCCCAACCCGTCGTGATCAAGATCCCGGGGGTCGCCCATCTGGCGGTGGGGTTCTTCGCCATCGGTCTGCTGGCTCTGGTGTTCGCCGGCCCGGCCTGGTGCGCGGTGCTGCTCGTCATCCCGATTGTGTTGTCGGCGATGGTGATTCGCTACCGCACCGTGGCCGACAAGAAGGGCGTCACGGCACGGTCGCTGCTCGGCAGCCGGACAGTGACGTGGCAGGACATCAAAGGGCTGCGGTTCGACCGCTCCAAGTGGGCCAAGGCCGAATTGACCGACGGCACCGACCTGCGCCTGCCGGGTGTGACGTTCGCGTCACTGCCGGTGCTGACCGCCGCCAGCGGCGGTGTCGTGCCCAATCCGTACAACGAGTGAGCCGGCCCCGGTCAGCATCGATCGGGATCAAGCTCAGTGCAGCGGGTTTGATCCGTTCAGCAGCAGCCAGGCGCCCACGCCCGCGCCGATGCCGAGCAACAGGCACAGGATCGACCCGATGAAAGGCCGGCGGGCCCAACCGCGACCGGCGTCGAAGCCGTAGAGCCCCGGCCCCGTCAGGGTCAGCGCCGCGGCGAGCACGATCATGGTCACCAGGTACTCGTGGCCCTCGGGCAGGAAATACGGGAAGTAGCCGTGCACGGGTTGTGCGGCCACTTCCACGGCGAGCGCGTTGACCAGGTAGCCCACCGCGACAGCGGCGGCCACCGGCGTGAACAGCCCCAGCACCAACAGGACACCGGCGCCGATCTGTGCCCCGGTGGCGAGATAAGTCAGGATCCCGGCGTGCTGGAACCCGGCGGCGGCGAGCGCGTGCTCGTACCCGTTGAGGCCCTGGCCGCCCCACCAGCCGAACGCCTTCTGCAATCCGTGGACCACGAGCCAGGCGCCGAGTCCGACGCGCAACACCATGAGTCCCAGTTCCTGGGTGCCGCGGCGCTTGGCGACGCGTACCCGGGCGTCGGTCTCGGGGTCGGGCTCGATCTCGGCGGGCCCCAATGCGTCGGAGTCCTGCTCCGCACGCCGCTCCCGGGGTTGCACGTACGGCAGCGGCTCGGGTTCGTGCATGAGATCGAATGCCATCGAGGACGGCGTCGACGACGACGCGGGCGTCACCTCGGTCGCCTCGTCGGACGCCGCGTTGTCGAACCGCGGAATGGCCGTGGTGGCGGCGGTCTCACCGCCATCTGCGCCGCCACTGCCGCGGTAGGTCGTGATGGGCAGGTCGTCTTCTGGATCGACCAGGCGTGCCGACGCGGGCCTGGCGGCCGACTCGTCGGGCCGTTGCCATGCACGCGAGTCATGGGAAGTACTGGCCATGGTTGCCAGGGTAAGTGCAACTGCACTGCTGACCGTGGATTTAAGCGGTGGTTTGACCGGCTTGTTTACGGGATTTGCCCGGCCCGGCGCGCGGCCCCGGCGTGGCGAGCATCCTCGAACAGTCCGTAACCTGGCGGGCATGACATTGCGGCGGTCGACGCGGGCTGCGCTGACGAGGCCCGAACACCGGCCTGAGCGTTCCAGCTCTGCACCCGCTCGACGGGTCCTGGCGTTGTGTGCCATCGCTTTGCTGGCGCTGCCCAGTTGTGCCCGTTTCGATTCGGCGGCGTCGGAGCCGTTCACCATCGAGCCGGACCTCGGCGGGGCGCCCAGTTCGCCCCCGCCGCCTCCGCCGCCGCTGCCGCCGAATCCGTTCCCGAAGGCGTGCCCGGCACCTGCTGTCATGCAGGGCTGCCTGGAGAGCACCAGCGGCCTGATCATGGGCGGCGACAGCAAGTCGGCGATCGTCGCCGAGCGGGTCACCGGCGCCGTCAAGAACATCGCGTTGAACGCCGAACCCAAGGTCAAGACCGTGATTCCGGTCGACGCCTCCGGTGACGGCGGGCTGATGGACATCGTGCTGTCGCCGAGCTACCAACAGGACCGGCTGATGTACGCGTACATCACCACGCCGACCGACAACCGGGTGGTCCGCATCGCCGACGGCGACGTGCCGAAGCCGATTCTCACCGGCATCCCCAAGGGCCCCACAGGCAACACCGGAGCGTTGATCTTCAGCAGCCCGACGACCCTCGTGGTGCTCACCGGGGACGCCGGAAACCCCGCGGCCGCAGCCGATCCGGCTTCGCTGGCGGGCAAGCTGCTGCGCATCGAACAGCCGACGACGGTGGGCCAGGCGCCCCCGACCACCGCGCTGTCGGGCATGGGCGCCGGCGGCGGGCTGTGCATCGACGGCGCCAGCGGCTCTTTGTATGTCACCGACCGGACCCCGACGGGCGACCGGCTGCAGCGGATCACCAAGGACTCCAAGGTGTCGACGGTGTGGAGCTGGCCCGACCGGCCCGGCGTCGCGGGCTGTGTGGCGACCGACGACACCGTCATGGTCAACCTCGTCAACACCAAGAAGACGGTGGCCGTCCGGCTGTCGAAGGAGACCGGCGCGGTCACCGGTGACCCCGAGGCCCTCCGCACCGACACCCACGGGCATGTCTTCGCGCTGAAGCTCTCCCCCGACGGCAACGTCTGGGGCGCCACGGTGAACAAGACGGCCGGCGACGTCGAGAAGTTCGACGACGTCGTGTTCCCGCTGTTCCCGCAGGGCGGATTCCCGCGCAGCACGGACGACAAGACGTAATTTGGCGCCCGACGTGAGGGTCGCTCGATGATGCGCGCGTGCCCGGCCGACTTCGCTCGGCTGGCCGGCTACCTGGGCTTTTCCTGCGACGACGATTCCTGGGTCAAACTGCGCAACCCCCTGACCCTGGCCCACTGGACCATGCCGGTCGTCGAGTTGCTGATGCTGGTCGGTGCGGCACTCGCCCTGGCCTACGCGCTGCACCGGGTCCGGCGTGACCCGACCGGGATCGCCATCTGGCTGGCGTCGGTGGTCTACGCGCTGGCGACCGAACTGCCCCGGCATCCACCGGACATCTTCGCCGGCACCCGGCTCGGGGTCATGCTGGTGCACAACGTGTTCAGCGTCGATTTCGTCGACGGGCGGCTACCGCTGTACATCGTGGCGCTGTACCCGGCGACCATCACCCTGGCTTATGACATCGTCCGCGCCACCGGCGTTTTCGAACGGCGCGGCGCGGTCGTCGGCGCCATCTGCGTCGGCTTCGTACACGGCTGCGTCTACGGCGTGTTCGACCATCTCGGTCCGCAGCTGCGCTGGTGGGTCTGGAACACCGCGAACCCCCTGAATCACCCGACGCTCGGCTGCGTGCCGGTGAGCAGCTGGGTCAGCCTGGCGGTGGTCGGGCCCGCGGCGGTCGCCTTCCTGGTGCACGTCCTGGTCGGGCGCCGGGTGGCCGCGGGCACCCCACCGGGTGCGTTGTCATTGGCCTGGCGCATAGCGGTCGTCAGCGTGCTGGCACCGGTCCTCATGGGGCTGTTCAGCCTGCCGACGCTGCTCTCCGCTCACCACAGCGCGACGCAGTACGTGGTCCTCGGCGTGGAGATGGCGATATTCACCTTCGTGGCGGTGCCGGTCCTGATTCAGGACTGGCGGATCACGCGCCGGGTCGGCACGCAGCACCCGAGTCCGTACGTGCGGGTGTTCGGCGTGCTGTACCTGCTCACCTTCACGGTGCTCTGGCTGGCCGCACTGCCCGACTTCGCCGGCGCCATCGACGGCGTCACCGGCGCGGGCACCCCGACCGGCAATCTGCCCTGCGCCGCGGTGTGTTTCGTGATCGCGGGCTATTGCGTCGCGGGCGTGTCGTCACTCAAGCCGACGACCACGCCCGCGCCGCAGGCGGCGCTGCGCTAGCTGCAGGCCGCGATCACCAGTTCGCGCACACGTGCCGCGTCGGCCTGACCCTTGGTCGCCTTCATCACCGCACCGACGATCGCACCCGCGGCCTGGACCTTGCCGCCGCGGATCTTGTCGGCGATGTCCGGCTGGGCCGCCAGCGCCTCGTCGATCGCGGCCTGGATGAGCGAATCGTCGCGCACCACAACGAGTCCGCGGTCGTTCATGACCTGCTCGGGCTCGCCCTCGCCGGCCAGCACGCCCTCGACGACCTGACGGGCCAGCTTGTTGGACAGCTTGCCGTCGTCGACCAGCTTGACCACCGCGGCGACCTGGGCCGGGGTGATGGCCAGCTCGTCGAGTGTCTTTTCGCTTTCATTGGCCTTCTGCACCAGGAAGTTGCCCCACCAGGCGCGCGCCGCCTCACTGGACGCGCCGTGCTCGACGGTCGCGGCCACCAGCTCCACGGCGCCGGCGTTGACGAGGTCGCGCATCACCTCGTCAGAGATGCCCCAGTCTTCCTGAATCCGCTTACGCACCAACCACGGAAGCTCGGGGATGGTGCCGCGCAGCCGCTCCACCAGCTCGTCCGACGGCGCGATGGGCTCGAGGTCCGGCTCCGGGAAGTAGCGGTAGTCCTCGGCGGTTTCCTTGCTACGCCCGGACGTGGTGTGCCCGTCCTCGTGGAAGTGCCGGGTCTCCTGCGTGATGGTGCCGCCGGACTGCAGCACGGCGGCCTGCCGGCGCATCTCGTAGCGGACCGCCACCTCGACGCTCTTGAGCGAGTTGACGTTCTTGGTCTCGGTACGGGTGCCGAACTCCGCGGCGCCCTTGAGCTTGAGCGAAACGTTCGAGTCGCAACGCATCGAGCCCTGGTCCATGCGGACATCGGAAACATCCAGGCCGCGCAACAGGTCCCGCAACGCCGTCACGTAGGCGCGGGCGATCTCCGGCGCGCGCTCGCCGGCACCCTCGATGGGCCTGGTGACGATCTCGACCAGCGGCACCCCGGCCCGGTTGAAGTCGGCCAGCGAGGTGGTGGCGCCCGAGATGCGGCCGGTGTCGCTACCCAGGTGGGTCAGCTTGCCGGTGTCCTCCTCCATATGGGCGCGCTCGATCTCGACGCGCCACGTGCTGCCGTCCTCCAGCGGCACGTCGAGGTAGCCGTTGACGGCGATCGGTTCGTCGTACTGACTGATCTGGTAGTTCTTCGGCTGATCCGGATAGAAGTAGTTCTTCCGGGCGAACCGGCCCCACGGCGCGATGTCGCAGTTCAGCGCCAGCCCGATCCGGATCGCGGACTCCACGGCCGCTTCGTTGACCACGGGCAGCGCACCGGGCAGGCCGAGGCACACCGGGCACACCAGCGTGTTCGGCTCGGCACCGAACCGGTTCGCACAGCCACAGAACATCTTGGTCTCGGTGGACAGCTCGACATGGACTTCCATGCCCATGACGGGCTCGTACGTCGCGAGGACGTCGTCGTAGTCGAGAAGGTCTGCGTCAGCCATGCGTTGAATCCTAGTTGTCGTTCACCGGCCATTTCCCCGGCCCGGTTAACCTCCGCAGATGCTCGCACGCATCGGCGCTCTGCTGACCACCTTCGCGCTGACGGCCATGGCCGTCGCCGCGGCCGATTCCGACGCTTTCGACCTGCAGGCGCACCGCGGCGGGCGGGGCGAGACCACCGAGGAATCGCTGCGCGCGTTCACCAAGGCCATCGAACTCGGCGTCACCACACTGGAACTCGACATCGTCCTCGCCAAGGACGGCGCACCCATGGTGTGGCACGACCCGGCCATCCAGCCCGACAAGTGCGCCGACACCGGACCCGCCTTCCCCGGCGACCCGCAATACCCCTACGTCGGCAAGCTCGTGCACGACCTCACGCGGGCCCAGCTGCGCACGCTGGACTGCGGCAAGCTGCTCAGCGGATTCCCGGCCGCCGAAGTGGTGAGTGGAAACAAGATCGCCACCCTCGATCAGATCTTCGCGCTCGCGGACTCACACCACGCTGCCGTCCGGTACAACATCGAGACCAAGATCGAAGCCGACAAGCCTGAAACCTCCGCCACGCCACAGCAATTCGTCGACGTCATCCTCGGTGCCGTGCGGGCGGCCGGCAAGGTCGACAAGGTCGAGATCCAGAGCTTCGACTGGCGCACCCTGCCGCTGGTGCGCCAACAGGAACCCGGTATCCCACTGGTGGCGCTGTGGGACGAGACCACCTGGGTGCCGAACTCGGCCTGGACGGCGGACGTGAACCCGGCGGTGGTCACCGACCCGGTCGCCGGGGCCGCGTCGGTCGGCGCGAACATCCTGTCCCCTGGCTACTCGGTGCCCTACGGGCTCACGCCCAAGGATCCGGGGTTCGCGCTCGTCGCCGACCGGGCGTTCATCGACCGGGCACATGCCCGTGGACTCAAGGTGATTCCGTGGACGATCAACGACGCCGACACCATGCGGGCGCAGATCGCGGCCGGCGCCGACGGCATCATCACCGACTACCCGAGCCGGCTGCGCGCGGTGGAGTCCGAGCTGGGCATGCCGCTGCCGAAGGCCTACCGCTAACCGAAGAACTCCGCGGCGTCGTCGTAACGGCTCTGCGGCACGAGCTTCAACTGCCGCACCGCGTCGGCCAACGGCACCCGGCCGATCTCCTGGCCCCGCAACGACACCATCATCCCGTACTCCCCCGCATGCGCGGCGTCGGCGGCGTTGATCCCGAACCGGGTGGCCAGCACCCGGTCGTGGGGTGTCGGCGTGCCGCCGCGCTGCACGTGGCCGAGCACGGTGGTGCGAACTTCCTTCCGGATCCGCTTCTCGATCTCGATGGCCAACTGCTGGGCTACGCCGGTGAACTTCACATGCCCGAATTCGTCAATTCCGCCGTCGCGCAACTGCATTGAGCCCTCAGCCGGCCGCGCGCCTTCGGCGACGACGCAGATGAAGTGCGAATCACCGCGTACGAAGCGCTGTTTCACCAGCCGGCACACCTCTTCGACGTCGAACGGCTGTTCCGGGATCAGCGTCATGTGGGCGCCGGCGGCCATGCCGGCGCCGAGCGCGATCCAGCCCGCATGCCGTCCCATCACCTCGACGAGCATCACGCGCTGATGAGATTCGGCGGTGCTGTGCAGCCGGTCGATGGCCTCGGTGGCGATCATCAGCGCCGTGTCGTGGCCGAAAGTGACGTCGGTGCAATCGATGTCGTTGTCGATGGTCTTGGGCACGCCCACGACGGGGACGTTCTCCTCGGCCAGCCAGTGCGCCGCCGTCAGCGTGCCCTCGCCGCCGATCGGGATCAGCACGTCGATGCCGTTGTCCTCGAGCGTCTGCTTGATCTGATCCAGCCCGGCCCGCAGCTTGTCGGGGTTGACGCGCGCGGTGCCCAGCATGGTGCCACCCTTGGCGAGCAGCCGGTCATTGCGGTCGTCGTTCTTGAGCTGTTCGCGACGGTTCTCGAGCAGGCCACGCCAGCCGTCCCGGAACCCAACGACCGTCGAGCCGTACCGGACGTCGCAGGTGCGAACCACCGCCCGGATCACCGCATTCAGGCCAGGACAGTCACCACCACCGGTCAGCACGCCTATCCGCATGCCCCCATACTGCCCGCTCGCGGGTTCTCGTTCTTGTTGAACGAGGCCGGCTCGCCGCTAGAGCGCCGTGGGCAAGGCGCCGCGCGCGGCTTCGTAGGCCGCGCCGACGCGGTACAGCCGGTCGTCGGCCAGGGCCGGCGCCATGATCTGCAGTCCGACCGGCAGGTTGTCGTCCGGAGACAGACCCGACGGCACCGACATACCGCAGTGCCCGGCCAGGTTCAGCGGCAGCGTGCACAGGTCGAACAGGTACATCGCCAGCGGATCGTCGACCTTCTCGCCCAGCCCGAACGCGGTGGTCGGGGTCGTCGGGGTGACCAGCACGTCGACCTTCTCGTACGCCTGGTCCAGGTCGCGGGCGATCAGGGTGCGCACGCGCTGGGCCTGGTTGTAGTAGGCGTCGTAGTAGCCCGAGGACAGGGCGTAGGTGCCGATCATGATGCGGCGCTTGACTTCCGGACCGAAGCCGGCGGCGCGGGTCAGCGCCATGACCTCTTCGGCGCTGTGGGTGCCGTCGTCGCCGACCCGCAGGCCGTAGCGCATCGCGTCGAAGCGGGCGAGGTTCGAGGACACCTCGGACGGCAGGATCAGGTAGTAGGCCGCCAGCGAGTAGTCGAAGTGCGGACAGTCCACCTCGGTGATCTCGGCGCCGAGCTCGGTCAGCTGGTCCACCGCGGTGTTGAACGACGACAGCACGCCGGGCTGGTAGCCCTCGCCGGTGTGCAACTGCTTCACCACACCGATCCGCACGCCCTTGAGGTCACCGGCGGCGCCGGCGCGGGCCGCACCCACCACGTCGGGCACGGGAGCGTCGACCGAGGTGGAATCGCGCGGGTCGTGGCCGGCGATCACCTGGTGCAGCAGCGCGGTGTCGAGCACCGTGCGGGCGCACGGCCCGCCCTGGTCCAGCGACGATGCGCAGGCGATCAGGCCGTACCGCGAGACGGTGCCGTAGGTGGGCTTGACGCCGACGGTCGCGGTCAGCGCGGCGGGCTGGCGGATCGAGCCACCGGTGTCGGTACCGATCGCCAGCGGGGCCTGGTACGCCGCGAGTGCAGCGGCGCTACCGCCACCGGAACCACCCGGAACCCGGTTGACGTCCCACGGGTTGCGGGTCGGGCCGTAGGCCGAATTCTCGGTGGACGATCCCATGGCGAACTCGTCCATGTTGGTCTTGCCGAGGATCGGGATTCCGGCCGCGCGCAGCCGTGCGGTGACCGTCGCGTCGTAGGGCGACCGCCAGCCCTCCAGGATCTTCGAGCCGGCCGTGGTCGGCGCGTCGGTGGTGGTGAAAACGTCCTTGAGCGCCAACGGAACCCCGGCGAGCGGCGATGCCAGCGGCTCGCCGGCTGCCACCTGCTTGTCGACCGCGGCGGCAGCGGCCAGCGCTTCCTGGGCACCCACGTGCAGGAAGGCGTGGTACGTGTCATCGGTGGCGGCGATCTGGTCCAGGTGCGCCTGAGTGACCTCGGTGGCCGACACCTCGCCGGCGGCGATCTTCTCGCCGAGCGTGGCGGCGTCGAAACGGATCAGGTCGCTCACTCTGCTTCTCCCAAGATGCGCGGCACGGCGAACCGGCCGTCCTCGGCCCGCGGGGCCTCCGCCAGCGCCTGCTCCTGCGCCAGGCTGGCCACCTCGACGTCGGGCCGGGTGATGTTGACCTCTTTGAGCGGATTGCCGGTCGCCTCGATACCGGTGACGTCGACGGCCTGAATCTTGCCGACGTGCGCCAGGATGGCATCGAGCTGGCCTGCGAAACTGTCCAGCTCGCCCTCGGTCAGGGCGAGCCGGGCCAGATTCGCCAGATGGGCGACATCGTCCCGGGAAATCTTCGACACGTCTAAACACCCTAGTGGGAGGCGGGACGGGCGCAGCCACGGGGAATGTATTCGTGACACGCGCCGCACCTGCCCGTCCTGCCATGGCCACGCCGCTGTGCCACAGTTGTCGCGTGTCCTCCTATCTGCTGCGGGTTCAGCTCGAAGACCGCCCCGGTAGCCTCGGCTCCCTCGCGGTGGCCCTCGGCTCGGTGGGCGCCGACATCCTGTCGCTCGACGTCGTCGAGCGCGGTCCGGGTTACGCCGTCGACGACCTGGTGGTCGAGCTGCCGCTCGGGTCCATGCCCGACGCCCTGATCACCGCCGCGGAGGCCCTCAAGGGCGTGTACGTGGACAGCATTCGGCCCCACACCGGGCTTCTCGAAGCGCATCGCGAACTGGAACTGATCGACCATGTGGCGGCCGCCAAGGGCAAGGCCGCCCGGCTCCAGACACTTGCCGACGAAGCACCGCGCGTGCTGCGGGTCGGGTGGTGCGTCGTCGTGGCCGGCGGCAAGGACGGGGTGGTGCCCCACCGCATCACCGGCAGCCCTGGTGCGCCCGAGACGCTCGCCAGTTCCGCGCCGTGGCTGCCGCTGGAGCACGCCGCCGCCCTGGACGCCACCGGCGACTGGGTACCGCAGTTCTGGCGGGACATCGACACCACACTGGCCGCCGCGCCGTTGGGCGACCCCCACACCGCGATCATGCTGGGCCGCCCCGGCGGGCCGGCCTTCCGCCCGTCGGAGGTCGCGCGGCTCGGATACCTCGCCGGCATCGTCGCGACCATCGTGCGCTGACCGTGCGGCGCGGCTACCGGTAGCGCACCGAACCGACGAGCAGCGCTGTCAACACCGCACTGACCGCATGACGCGCCAACCCCAGTCCGCCGGCCGCACTCGCGTTGGTCAGCAGGAAAGCCACCGCGGCACCCAGTGGACGCGTCAGGACGAAAGAGCCCCAGAAACACACCGTCGACATTCGGCGAGACGGGCGGCACACCACTACTAGACCGCCGATCAGCGCAGCCCACAGCACGACCTGCAGTACCGGGTGCGGCAATATCGGAGTCGGCGTCATATGGGTGAGCGCAGTCCCGATTGCGAACGCCGACAGCGCAATTGCCCAAAGCCAGCCTTCGGCGCGTCGGCTATCGGCAGCGATCAGTGCCGCCAGTCCTACCTGCGCATGAGCCAGCGACAGCAGTCCGACCCCACCAACGAGGCACACGACGGCGATGACCGGGTATCGGAGACCCAGTGCGACATGCAGCCCGTTGGCGATCTCCGTGCCGACGGCACCGGCGGCCAGCATGGTGGACCAGAACGCCCACGGCCGCAATCGGTCACGGCTCAGCTGCACCACCAGTGCGGTGGCCAACGCCGCGACGAGGAGCGTCGTCGCGATCCACCGGCCCAGGTGGTCGTACAGGTAATCAGGCCAGAACACCGACGCCGCGGTGACCAATGTCTTGCTCACCCAGAATCGTGCGGTGATTTCCGGGATTCTGCGGGACACCGGCGCCACCATCGCGCTCAGAGCGCGTCCGGCCCCTCCGCCAGCAACCGCCGGAAGCCGTCCTCGTCGAGAATCGGCACGCCGAGCTCAACGGCCTTGTCGTACTTGGAGCCTGGCGCGTCGCCGGCCACCACATAGGCGGTCTTCTTCGACACCGAACCGGCCGCCTTGCCACCGCGGACCAGGATCGCCTCCTTGGCCTCGTCCCGCGAGAACCCCGTCAGCGAGCCGGTCACCACGATCGACAGGCCCTCCAGGTTCCGCTCGATGCTGGCGTCGCGTTCGTCGGCCATCCGCACGCCCGCGGCCCGCCATTTGTCGACGATGGCGCGGTGCCAGTCGACGGTGAACCAGTCGATCACGGCGGCGGCGATGGTCGGGCCAACGCCCTCGACGGCAGCCAGCCGTTCCTCGGAGGCTTCGGTAATCGCTTGCAGGTCACCGAATTCCGCGGCCAGCGCCCGGGCCGCCGTCGGGCCGACGTGCCGGATGGACAACGCCACCAGAACGCGCCACAGCGGCTGCTGCTTGGCCTTGCCGAGGTTGGCCAGCAGCCTGGCGCCGTTGGCCGAGAGCTCACCCTTCTGGGTCTTGAACAGGTTGGTGCGCAACAGCTCGTCGGCCGTGAGCTCGAAGATGTCGCCCTCATCGGTGATGACGCCGGCGGCCAGCAGCGCGGTGGCCGCCTCGTAGCCGAGCCCCTCGATATCGAAGGCACCCCGACCCGCGACGTGGAAAACCCGCTCGCGCAGCTGCGCGGGGCACGATCGGGTGTTGGGGCAGCGGATGTCGGCGTCGCCCTCCTTCGACGGCGCCAGCGTGCTGCCGCACTCCGGACATGTTGCGGGCATGACGAATTCACGTTCGGTGCCGTCCCGCAGATCGACGACCGGGCCGAGCACCTCGGGGATGACGTCACCGGCCTTGCGGATCACCACGGTGTCGCCGATCAGCACGCCCTTGCGCTTGACCTCGGTGGCGTTGTGCAGAGTTGCCAACCCGACGGTGGAACCTGCGACGGTGACGGGCTCCATGTACGCGAACGGGGTGACTCGGCCGGTGCGGCCCACGCTGACCCGGATGTCGAGCAGCTTGGTGGTGACTTCCTCGGGCGGGTACTTGTAGGCGATGGCCCACCGCGGCGCGCGGCTGGTGGCGCCGAGGCGTCGCTGCAGCGTGCGGTCGTCCAATTTGACCACTAGACCGTCGATTTCGTGATCGACGTCGTGGCGGTGCTCGCCCCAGTACGCGACGCGTTCGGCCACCGCGGCGATGCCCGTGACGCGGGTCGTGTGGTCGGACACCGGCAGGCCCCAGGCCTTCAGCGCGCGGTAGGCGTCGTGCAGCGACGCCGGCTCGAAACCCTCGGTGAGGCCCAGGCCATGGCAGATCATGTGCAACCGGCGGCGCGCGGTGACGGCCGGATTCTTCTGCCGCAACGACCCGGCGGCGCTGTTGCGCGGATTGGCGAACGGCGCCTTGCCCTCCTCGACGAGGCTGGCGTTGAGCGCGGCGAAATCCTCGACGCGGAAGTACACCTCGCCGCGGACCTCCAGCACCGCCGGCACCGGGAATTCGTCGGTGCCCGTCAGCTGCTCGGGGACGTCAGTGATGGTGCGGGCGTTGAGCGTGACGTCCTCACCGGTGCGGCCGTCGCCGCGGGTGGCGCCGCGGACCAGCTTGCCGTCGCGGTAGACCAGCGCGAGCGCGACGCCGTCGACCTTGAGCTCGCAGAGATACTCAAGGTCGCCGCCCAGCTCGTTGGACAGCCGGGCCGCCCAGGCCGTCAGCTCGTCGGTGTTGAACGCGTTGTCGAGCGACAGCATCCGCTCCAGGTGCTGCGCCTCGCCGAACTCGGTCGCGAACCCGGCGCCGCCGACCAGCTGCGTCGGCGAATCCGGCGTCCGCAGTTCGGGGTACCGCTCCTCGATCTCCTGCAATTGGCCGAGCAGCTTGTCGAACTCACCGTCGGAAATGATCGGCGCGTCCTTGACGTAGTAGCGGAACTGGTGACCGCGGACCTCCTCGGCCAGTTCCTGCCATTGCCGGCGCACGTCAGGGTCAGGTGAACTCACCCGGTAAGGCTAGCGAAGGGCTGTGACATCAGGCCGCGATGATCCCCGCCGACGTCCCGCACGCCACCAGGACCGTGCAGGCAGCCACTGGCGCGGGGTCCTCGGTACCGACCAGCGGAGGCAGCGGTGGCATGAAGATCGGCACAAGGCTGGCCCCGGTGACCCCGGTCAGCCTGGCGACGACCTGTGCGACGGCGTTCGTCGCCGCATAAGTCAGGCTGCCGACCAGCTGCACGGGCACCGTCATCGCCTGTGCCAGCGGGCTGATGACGAAGATGTGCTGCGCCGCGACCGACTCCAGTTGCGCCGTCACCGCATCGAACCCTTGGTTGAGGAAGTAGGGCACGGACGCGAAGACTGTCCGAACGCCGAGTTTCAGATCGGTGCCGATGTCGGGGTACCCGTACTTGCCGATCACCTCGAGCACAGCGGCTCGCAGCGCGGCGTCGTCGTCGATCGGTGTGACCGTGCTGCCGCCCAGGTTGGTGATCGAGACACCGTCGGACTTGGGCGCGGGGGTACCACCGAACAACGTCACCACCGTCGGCGTGACGTCGACGATCTGGTACTTCAGGTTGACCCCACCGGCTGTGAATAGATTCGGGTTGTTGGCGATGACGAAAGTCGATGTCTCATTGGGTGATTGGAAGCCGTGACCGAGCCCCTTGCTGGCCTGGTGACCATGATCGGTGACGACGATGACCGTCCACTGCTCCCCGGTCGCGGCTTCCCAGTCATTGACCTGCTGCATGATCTCGCCGATGTTCTGGTCGACATTTCGCACCGCGTCGGCGTATTGCTGGGACGCGCCCCCGTAGTTGTGCCCGTTCTCGTCGACCCCGACGAAGTAGCTGAACACGAAGTTGGGCTTGTTCGGATCGGCGGCGGCGATCGCGGCCTCGGTCGCGTCGCCGACAGCGTCGTCGGTGAGTGACCAGTCGGAGTCGCCCGCGATGTGCGAGATGTTGACGACGTGGTCGGCGCCGACCGAGCCCGACACGGCGATGGCCGAGACGACGTCCCAATTCGCGATCGCCGTGGTCTGAATACCGGGGTTGAAGGTCTCGAGCTGGTTGAACACCGTGGGCCACTTGTCGTAGACGGCCGGGTTGAAGATGTTGTTGATGACGCCGGTCTTCTCACCCCAGACGCCGGTCAGGATGGCGGTCCAGGACGGATTGCTGATCGTGGTGTGCCCGACGATGCTCGCGGGCGCCGTGGTGCCGCCCTGCATGAGCTGGAAGAAGTTCGCGTTGGCCGGGTCGGCCAGCACACGGCTCAGGTTGGTGCCGTCGACGCCGATCACCAACACGTTGGGCGTGGTATCGGCGAGTGTCGAAACCGGCTGCGGTGCAACGGTACTGGTGGGTTTGAGCGTCTTGCGTTCGAGTTCGTCGCGCACGGCGGCCAGGGCCACTAGCACCGATGTCGAGCTGAGCGGCGATACCGGCGCCTGAAGCGACCGCAGTGCCCTGCTGAGTTTGGCGATCGGAGCGGTGGACACCGCGGCCACCTTGACCGTGGGCTGTGCGGCGCTCGCCTGCGCCGCGACGGCGGTGACCGTCGGCGTCGCCACGGTCTTGGCCGGAACTGCGGCCGTGACGCGCGGCAGGCTCACCCGGCGTGCTGCTTCATCTGCTTTACCCGCCTCGCCCTTGTCGACCTTGCCCTTGCCGGGCTTGTCAGCGGCAGCAGGCTTCTGAACGTTCTTGTCGGGCTTGGCGGCGTTGTCCCTGTCAGCCGTGTCCTTGTCAGCCGTGTCCTTGCCTGCCTTGTCCGCGTGCTTGTTGGATTTCGGCTTCGGCTTGACCGGTTTGCGCTGGTTCTTCTCCGGAGCGCCCGACGGCGTGCCTGTCGACTGGGATGACGTCGTCGACCCGGCAGCACCTGCAGTGGTGTCGGCCCACGCCGGGCAGTCACCCCACCCCGCGAGCGCGGTTCCGATCCCGAGTGCGACCGCCAGTCCCCCGACCCGACCAATGCATCTTCCCGCTGTCATCCGGAATGTATAACGCGCGACAATTATCGACCGCACAGGAATCGCGAACCTGACACACAGTCATCCCGAAGGTTGGACACCCGCCGCCCCGCCGCGCGTTACCGTGGCAACGTGCCGCATCCGATCATGTTCGACGACGACGACCCCGGCCTGGCAGAGCTGCGCGCGGTCGCACTGAGCTTCCCCGAGGCCTTCGAGAAGGTGTCGTGGGGCCGGCCGGTGTTCTGCGCTCCCAAGATGTTCGCGATGTACGGGGGCAATTCGAAGACGACGGGCGAGATGGTCGCTTACCCGCATTCACTGCTGGTCAAGGTCGACGAGTCCGACCGCGCAGCGCTGGAACAGGATGCGCGCTTCTACTACCCCGCCTACATGGGGCCGTCGGGCTGGCTCGGGCTCGATTTCACCGCGGCGAAGGTCGACTGGGACGAGGTCCGGGAGCTGCTCGACGCGTCGTTCCGACTGGTCGCGACGAAGCGATTGATCAAGCGGCTCGACGCGCAATGAGGTAGGCCTGCGGCGTGGATTCGGCGCCGTCGTCATCGGGTTGCCGGACCAGTTCGGCGTAGACGCGAAAACCGCTGCCCGACAACAGATCTGCGACGACGTCCGGCTGACGACGGATGAACGTCAACTGCACTCGCTCGCCATCGAAGTCCGTCAGCACCCGCGGCTCGTCCCCGACCTGGAACGCCAACAGCAGCACGCCGTCCGGCGCGAGCACCCGGTGAAACTCGGTGAACACCTCAGCCAGGTGCGCGTCGGGCACGTGGATGATCGAGTACCAGGCACAGAGTCCGCCGAAGCTGCCGTCGGGCATGTCGAGGTCAAGCATCGAACCGACGCGAAACGGCAGACCCGGATTGTGCTGCCGCGCCTGCGCGATCATGTTGGGCGACAGATCGATTCCCGTGACGTCGAGGCCGGCAGCGGCAAGCGCCACCGTGGCCACGCCGGTGCCGCAGCCCACGTCCAGCACGCGGGGCTTCCCCGTCTTGGCGACCAGTTCGGCGAAGGCCCCGATCATGGCGCGATCCAACGGCCTGTCATCGAGATGGCTTTGGAACCGCGCGACGTAGTGCGCAGCTGAGCGGTCATAGCCCTCGCGGGTCGTGGCCAGAAAATCAGGCATCGGCCAACCGTACGCGGGCATGGCGACACGCTCAGTCGGACGCGCGGCTACCGCGCGACCTGGTGTCGTGCCGCCGGGCAGCATGGGGCGCCGAATCACCCTGCGGTCCTGTCTGTTTCACCCTCGTCGTCTCCGCTCTCGGGCGGGTAGAGGGTTGGGTGCCAGTAGTGGTTGGTTCGTGGTTGGCCGATGTCGAGTAGTCGTGGTGGGGTCCAGTGGGTGCGGCCGTCGGGGCCCATGGTGGTGCTCCAGCCGCCGGTGTCGACGAGGCGGTTGTCGCAGCCACAGGCCAGGGTCATGGTGTCAACATTGGTCAGGCCGTCATCGCGCCAGTTGGTGATGTGATGGGCCTGCGAGCGCGAGGCGGGGGCGGTGCAGTTGGGGCGGGTGCAGCCCAGGTCCCGGGCGAACAGGGCCAGCCGTTGCGCGGTGCTGGCGGTGCGGGCGGCCCGGCCCAGATACAAGGGTTGGCCGGTGTGGTCATCAAACACCGCGAGGTAGTTGTCCGAACCCTGCGCGGCCATCCGGATGAGGTCTTTGACCGGCAGCTTCGTGCCGGTGTGCGTCACAGCGACCCCGGTGCGCTTTTCCAGGTCGGTCACGGTGCAGGTGCCGACCACCGAGACCGGCAGCCCGTTGTGCTCGCCGAGCATCCCCGAAGTCAGGGCCATGCGGGCCACCCACATCTGCGCATCATGCTGACGCTGGGCCAGAGTGCGGGTGTCGTTCGCGATCTGTTCGACGGTCGGGGTCCCGGAGTAGCAGGGCGTCGCATCAGCCGGGTTGCACATCCCGGGCGCGGCGTACTTGTCGTAGATCGCATCCCAATACGCCCGAGCCTCGGGAGTCAAGGTCCCTGCGACGTCCGAGGTGCCGTCGGATCGTTGCCTACCGTGGGCGATGCCGCGTTTGCGGTCACGTTCGGTGTCATCGGGTTCGGGCCCGTCCTGATCCAACTTGTACAGCAGATCACTGGCTGCCCGCCGAAGCTCTTCGGGCGTCGTGTACCGGGCGGCGGCGACCAGGCCACGTTCGCACTGGGCCAGGGTGACCGGATCGACCCACAACGGAACCTTCGCGAAGAACGCCGTGATTTCCGCGACATGCTCGATATTGATCGCACCCCCAGCCAGGGCGGCGGCCACCAGCTCCCACACCGGGCCCAACGCCTCCCCGGTGATCGCCGACCGCGGACCCAAATTATCCGTGTCCCGAACCCGGCGACGCGCCTCCTCCCGGCTGATGCGGAGCCGGATATGCAACACCTCAGGCCAATTCTTGGCGCCGATGTCTTTGGCGGTGGCCTGAGTTTGGGCGGCGGCCAGGATCTGCTGATCGACGGCTTCGGCGGCGCACTTCAGGGTTTCGCGGCGGGACTGCAACGCCAACAATGTCCGCACGTCCAGGCCGCTGTGATCCAGGGACGCGAGCCGCGCGTGCGCGGCTTCGTAGGCGGCGTACGCCCCCTCGATGACGGCCGGATCGGTCAATCCCATATTCGAACAATAGTTCGAAGCACCGACAAGAAACCGCAGTTTGGGACGCCTGTGCCGAAAGTGACCAATGAGGTCAAACATCTTGCCCAACAAGACGTTCCACCAGCCACAACGACGCCGGCGTTGACGCGCCGAACCCCGTCAGTCCTCGCGGAATCCGGGCACCCATTTGTCGACGATGTCGGCGTAGTTGATGGTCGCGTCGAGCTGCGCGGCGATGCCGAGCAGGCCGCCGAGGACCCGGAACATCATCAGGTAGTTGGGCGGCAGGTTCAGCTGGCGGCTGGTCTTGAACGTGGCGGCGAACTGCTCGCTGCGGATGTCTGCCGCAGTGGCGGCAATGCCTTGCAACCATTTGCGGCTGAAATGGAAACTCTTGTGCCGCAACGGTTCGATGTACGGCAGCAGGTAGGCGTTGATCTCCTCGTGCGACACCGTGGCGCCCGGCGGGATGAAGCCTTCCTCCCGGAGGTAGGCGGTCATCTCCTCCCACTTCTCATCGCGCGCGAGCCGCAGGATCGGGCCGGTGGCGCGCGGTAGACCGCCCTCGTGGACCGCGACGGCGCCGAAATCCATGACACCGAACCGGCCGTCGTCGAGCAGCATGAAATTGCCGGGATGCGTGTCCACGTGCAGCAGCCCGCAGCGATAGGGGGCGCTGATGGTGACCTCGAGCAACAGGTGCGCGCACTTGTTGCGTTCGTCTTCCGTGCCGCCCGCGATGATCTCGGAGAGTTTGCGGCCCTCCATCCATTCGGTGATGACGACCTTCGGTGACGACGCGACGACCGCCGGGACGTAGAACTGCGGATCGCCCGCGAAGGCCTTGGCGAACGCGCGCTGGTAGTCCGCCTCGATGCGGTAGTTCAGCTCTTCCTCGGTGCGCTCGATGAGCTCGTCGATGATGCTCTTGACGTCGGCGCCCGGAACCACCTGCTTGAACAGCGTGGTGAGCATCCGCAAGGTCTTGAGGTCTGCGCGCACGGCCTCATCGGCGCCCGGGTACTGCACCTTGACCGCGACGCGGCGGCCGTCGCCCCACACCGCGCTGTGCACCTGCCCGATGCTCGCGGAGGCGACGGGCGTGTCATCGAAAGACTGGAAACGCTCCCGCCACTTGGTGCCCAGCTGGGCATCGAGCACGCGGTGCACCTTGTCGGCCGGCAGCGGCGGGGCATCGCTCTGGAGCTTGGTCAGGGCTTCGCGGTAGGGCTCGGCATACGCCGGCGGGATGGCGGCCTCCATGACCGAAAGCGCTTGCCCCAGTTTCATGGCCGCGCCCTTGAGCTCCCCCAGCACCTGGAAGAGCTGCTCGGCGGCCTTCTCCACCAGCTCGGCGTTGACGTCTTCTTTCGACTTGCCGGCCATGCGCTTGCCGACGCCCAGGACGGCGCGACCTGCGATCCCGGCAGGAAGGGTTGCCAGCTTGGCAGCACGTCCCGTGCGGCCACGGCGGATTTCAGCCATGGCCTCGATCTTGGCTTTCTTAGCCGATCTTGACAACAGCCCGCTACGAAACCGGGACAACCACCAGTTCGTGCGGCTGATTGTTCATCGACACACAGCCGTCGTCGGTGACGACGACGATGTCCTCGATGCGGGCACCCCACTGCCCCGCGAAATACACCCCGGGCTCGACGCTGAACGCCATGCCCGGCTCAAGTGTCAACGCGTTGCCCGCCACGATGTAGGGCTCCTCGTGGACCGACAGGCCGATGCCGTGACCGGTGCGGTGCACGAACACGTCGGCCAGCCCTTCGGCGGCCAGCACCTCACGGGCCGCGGCGTCGATCTGCTCGGCGGTCATCCCGGGCCGGACGGCGGCCACCGCCGCCGCCTGCGCCCGCTGCAGCACCGAATACTGTTGCGCCACCACGGGATCGGGCTCGCCGATGCTATAGGTCCGGGTGCAGTCCGAGTTGTAGCCGGGCTCGACCGGCCCGCCGATGTCGACGACGACGATGTCACCGACCTGCAGTTCGCGGTCGGAGCATTCGTGGTGCGGGTCCGCCCCGTTGGGACCGGAGCCGACGATGATGAACGCCACCTCCGAATGACCTTCGGCCACAATCGCTTCGGCGATGTCCGCCGACACGTCGGCCTCGGTACGTCCCGGCTTCAGGAACTCGGGCACCCGCGCGTGGACACGGTCGATGGCCGCGCCGGCCTTGGTCAGGGCGTCGATCTCACTGGGGTCCTTGATCATTCGCAGCTGCCGCAGCACATCGGTGGCCAGCACCGGCACGGCGCCGAGGACCGAGGCCAGCGGCAGCAGGTGCAGAGCCGGCATGGCGTCGGTGACCGCGACCGTGCTTCCCGGCAGCGCCCCGGCCACCAACGCGTACGGGTCGTCACCGTCGACCCAATCCTGAACCGCGAGGCCCAGTTCCAGGATCGCCGACTCCTTCAGCGACGCCAGTTCCAGCCGCGGCACGACGACGGTCGGCGTCGAACCGTCGGCCGGCACCACGAGCGCCGTCAACCGCTCGAAAGTCTGCGCCCTGGACCCCACCAGGTACCGGAGGTCGTACCCCGGCGTGATGACCAGCCCGGCCAGGCCGGCGGCATGGGCAGCCGCGGCGGCCGAGCGCAGACGCGCGGCATAGACGTCGGTGTTGAATCGGGCTGAGCTCATGGCAATAGGCTAGTGCGATGTTGCTCGACATCCGTGACAGGCGGGCCGCCGTGTGAGCCAGCCCAGCGTGAGCCAGCCGATCCTGCTCCTCGACGGCGCCAGCATGTGGTTCCGGTCGTACTTCGGGGTGCCGTCCTCGATCACCGCGCCCGACGGCCGCCCCGTCAATGCGGTCCGCGGCTTCATCGACAACATCGCCGCCCTGGTCACCCAGCACCGTCCCGGCCGCCTCGTGGTGTGCCTGGACCTCGATTGGCGGCCGCAGTGGCGCGTCGACCTGATCCCGTCCTACAAGGCGCACCGCGTGCTCGAGGAGAATCCGGACGGCGAGCCCGATATCGAGGAAGTGCCCGACGACCTGACGCCGCAGGTCGCCATGATCATGGAGCTGCTGGACGCGTTCGGCATCGCCACGGCGGGTGCCGCGGGTTTCGAGGCTGACGACGTGCTCGGCACGCTGGCGACACGGGAACAGACCGACCCCGCGATCGTGGTCAGCGGCGACCGCGACCTGCTGCAGCTCGCCAGTGATGACGGACCTGGAATCAGGGTGTTCTATATCGGTCGCGGTCTGGCGAAGGCGGTGCTGTACGGGCCTGCCGAGGTCGCCGAGACCTATGGTGTCCCGCTGGATCGTGCCGGTGCGGCATACGCCGAACTCGCCCTGATGCGCGGCGATGCGTCCGACGGTCTGCCGGGCGTCGCCGGCATCGGTGAGAAGACCGCGTCGACTCTGCTGCAGACCTACGGTTCGCTGGCCGCCATCGAGGCGGCCGCCCAGGACCCGACGTCCAAAATGGCTGCGGCGCAACGCAAGAAGCTGCTGGCCGCGGCGGACTACATCACGGCCGCACTGCCCGTCGTCCTCGTCGCGACCGATGCGCCGGTGTCCCTGTCGACGGAGTCCGACGTCCTGCCGCTCGCCGCCCGCGACCCGCAGCGCGTGGCCGACCTGGCCGCGAAGTACGGCGTCATCAATTCGATCGCGCGGCTGCAGAAGGCGCTCGACAAGCTGTAGGCCTGCTCGTCGGCAGCGAGTGTGCCCACAGATCGCGAGATCCGCCGGATCGGCGATCTGTAGGCACACTCGACGCGGACAACTCGCGATCAGACGCAAAATGTCCCCGACACGCCGAGCGCGTCAGGGACATCTGCCTGTGGTCGCGAAAAACTACTTCGGGCGGCCGACCTCGTAGGTGCCCTTGTCGTCCTTGAACGTGACCTTGACGGTGCGCTTGGTGCCGTCGATGTTCACGTCGCAGTCGAACGTCTGGCCGGACTTGACCTCAGGGTCGGTGCCGTTGTTGCACTTGACGTCCTTGACGTTCTTGGCGCCGTAGCCGTTGGTCTCGTCGGTCAGGATCTTCTGCACGCCCGACTGCGCGGCGTTGATGTCGAGCTTGGTGGTGACGAAGAAGCCCGGCCACAGGAACCCGAGGACGCCGACGACCGCGACGATGACGGCGGCCACGACGCCACCGATGATCATCAGCGTCTTGCTGCTGGCCTTCTTGGCGGCCGGGGCGCCGAACTGCTGGTCGAACTGCTGGCCCGCGGCACCCTCACCGAACTGCGGCTGACCGTACTGACCAGGCTGGCCGTATTGGGGCTGCCCGTACTGTCCCGGCTGGCCGTACTGCGGCTGACCGTAGGCACCCTGCTGCGGGTACCCCTGCTGGGGGTAACCCGGGTACTGCTGCTGGGGGTAGCCCGGAACCTGCTGCGCCCCAGGCTGCGCGGCACCGGGCTGCACGCCCGGGTACTGCTGCTGGTACTGCTCCGGGTTGTAGGCCGGCTGCTGTCCCCATGCCGGGGCGGCAGTGGTCGGCTGCTCGGCGCCGGACGCCGGCTGACCCCAAGCGGGCTGCTGACCTTGCCACTGCTGTGACGGATCAGTTCCCTCTGGACCGCTCATCGTCTCTCCTCGGTGCTCTACTACTCGGACGTCATCCGGGCTGCTGGTCAACCACACTACCGGTGCCGCCGTTCCTGGATGACCTGCACGCGGGGCGCGTGTCTGGGCATTCCCTGACGCGGCCGGCCTTAGTCTCGCGGTATGACGGAGTCTCGCGGTATGACGGACCAAATCCGGCTCGGCAACGCCGTCCTGACCCGCGTCGCGGAAACCCAGGTGCAAATCCCCACGACACTGTGGCCGTCGACGCCGCCGGAGGCCTGGCATGCCGAGGCCGACCTGCTGGCGCCGCGGTTCTGGAACCCCCAGACCGACCTGTTCCGGATCGCGATCCAGAGCTGGGTGCTGCAGGTCGACGGGCTGACCATCGTCATCGACACCGGCGCGGGAAACGATCGGCATCGGCCGCACATGCTGCCGCTGGACCACCTCAGCACCCCGTTCCTCGACAACATGCGCGCCGCGGGCATCGACCCGGCAGACGTCGACGTCGTCCTCAACACGCACCTGCACACCGATCACGTCGGCTGGAACACCCAACTGGTCGACGACGACTGGGTACCGACGTTCCCCAACGCCCGGTACCTGATGCCCGAGGCCGACTACCGGTTCTTCGCGCCCGACAACCCCGAGACCACCGAGGAGATGCGAACGGTGTTCGAGGACAGCGTCATTCCCGTGGCCGACCAGACCGAGCAGTTCTCCGGCGATCATCAGCTGAGCGACTCGGTGTGGCTGCGCCCGGCGCCCGGCCACACGCCCGGCTCGTCGGTGCTGTGGCTGGATGCCGGCAGGCCGGCGGTGTTCGTGGGCGATCTGACGCACTGTCCGATCCAGATTCCCCGGCCCGATGATCCGTGCGCGTTCGACGTCAACGCAGCCGAGGCGACCGTGACCCGCAAGCGGGTGTTCACCGAAGCGTCCCGGCGGCGGGCGGCGGTGATCCCGGCGCACTATGCCGGCCACGGCGGCGCGACCATCGTGGCGCGCGGCGACCGGTTCATGGTCGACGACTGGCTGAATCTGAGTCTGGCCTGAACCGGCGGCAGCTCACATGCTGTCGATGGCGACGACACCGCGACGAACGGCACCGATGGCCCGCTTGGCAGTGGCCCGCAGCTGCGGCGACGGGGCGGCGAGCCGCACCTGGTCCAGCAGGTCCAGCACCTGACGGCACCACCGCACGAAATCACCTGCGGGCAGCGCATTTCCGTTGCCGTTGTCGGACATCAGCAGCGCCGCGGTCAGGTCACCGTACGTCGCCCAGCTGTACATCGCCGCGGCGAACCCGGCGTCGGGCTCCCTGCTGAACGGCAGCCGGTGCCGGCGCTCGTCGCCCCGGATGTCGGTCCACAGGCTGCGGGTCTTCGCCAGCGCCCGCCGGACCTCGTCAGTGACCTGCTCGGAGCCCGGCGGCACCGACGGGCCGTCGCCGCGCGATTCGAACAGCACCGCTGACACGACCGCGGCCAGCTCGGCCGGATTCAGGCTGTCCCACACCCCGCCGCGCAGGCATTCGGCGACCAGCAGGTCGCTCTCGCTGTAGATGCGGGCCAGGAGCCTGCCGTCGTCGGTGACGACAATTGAACTCCCGTCGTCGGTGACCGCCGGCTCGCCTTCGGCGCCTTCGCTGAAGCCCCGCTCGCTGAGCAGCGACACGATGCGATCGAAGGTGCGCGCCAGCGAGTTGGTGGCCGCGGCGACTTTCTGCTGGGTCTGGTCGTTGTCGCGTTCGATGCGCAGATAACGCTCGGCGGCGCGCACCCTGGCTTCGCGGTCGGGCAGTTGATGCGCGGGGTGCCGGCGCATCTGCTCGCGCAGTCCGGCCAGCTCCGGATCGATGTCCGGTGTCGCCTCCGTGGCGCCGCGGCTGCGCCGCACCGACGGCACATCGAGGCTGTCGGCCGCCCGCAGCAGCGCCAACGCCAGATCACGGCGCACCTTCGGCTGCCGGTGTTCGACCCGCTTGGGCAGCGACATGCTGCCCAGACGCTGCGACGTCCCGGCGTAATCGGCGGCGGAAATCCTTCCCGCCCAACGATGTTCGGTCAGCACCAGCGGGCGGGGGTCGTCGGCGTCGAACGCCGGCTCCAACACCACGGCCAGTCCGCTGCGGCGGCCGAGGCCGATGGCGATGACGTCGCCCCGCTTCAGCGCGGCCAGCGCGTCGTTGATGCCTTTGCGCCGCGTCAGGCGACCGGCCCGGGACTGTGCCCGCTCACGTTCGGTGATACTCGCCCGCAGCCGGGCGTACTCGAGCACGGATTCCCAGTCGTCACCCTGCTCGGCTGCAATCTCGGCGAGCATCCGCTCACCGCGCTTGATACCGCGCACCAGCCCGGTGACCGACCGGTCCGCCTGGTACTGCGCGAACGACTGCTCGAGCAGCCGGTGCGCCGCGGCCGGTGTCATGTGCTGCACCAGGTTGATCGTCATGTTGTACGACGGCGCAAAAGAGCTGCGCAGCGGGAACGTTCGGGTCGACGCCAGACCGGCTACCTGGGCCGGGTCGGCCATCTCGTCGGTGGCGTGCCACAGCACGACGGCGTGGCCCTCGACGTCGATGCCGCGGCGGCCGGCACGACCTGTCAGCTGGGTGTACTCCCCCGGCGTCAACGGGGCGTGCTGCTCGCCGTTGTACTTGACCAGCCGTTCCAGCACGACGGTACGGGCCGGCATGTTGATGCCCAAAGCCAGTGTCTCCGTGGCGAAGACGGCCTTGACCAAGCCCGCGGTGAACAGCTCCTCGACGGTGTGCCGGAACACCGGCAGCAGCCCGGCGTGGTGGGCGGCCAATCCGCGCAACAGACCTTCGCGCCACTCGTGATAGTCCAGCACCGCCAGATCGGACTCGGCCAGATCAGCACAGCGCCGGTCGACGATCTCGGCGATTCGGTCACGCTCGGCCTTGTTGGTCAGCCGCACCGCCGAGCGCAGGCACTGCTTGACCGCGGCGTCGCACCCGGCGCGGGAGAACACGAAGGTGATGGCCGGCAACAGACCGGCCTGGTCGAGTGTGCCGATGACGTCGGGCCGGCTGGGCGGCCGGTACATGGCGGGCCGGCCCCGATGCCCGTCACGGCCGCGTCCGCGGGGCTGCCAGTCCATCAGCCGGTCCGCCTCGCGGCGATGCGCGATGTGCCGCAACAACTCCGGGTCGACGCGCGCCTTCCCCTTGCCCGGGGCTGCGCCCTTGGACAGGTCGAAGAGATCGAAGAGCCGCTTGCCCACCAGCATGTGCTGCCACAGCGGCACCGGGCGGTGTTCGTCGACGACGACGGTCGTGTCACCACGGACCGTCTGGATCCAGCCGCCGAACTCCTCGGCGTTGCTCACCGTCGCCGACAGGCTGACCAGCCGAACCTCGTCGGGCAGGTGCAGGATCACTTCCTCCCACACCGCGCCGCGCATCCGATCGGCGAGGAAGTGCACCTCGTCCATCACGACGTACGCCAGGCCGTGCAGCGCAGGCGAATCGGCGTAGAGCATGTTGCGCAGGACTTCGGTGGTCATCACCACGATGTCGGCGTCACCGTTGATCGCCTGGTCACCGGTGAGCAGACCGATACGTTCGGGGCCGTAGCGGGCCACCAGATCGTTGTGCTTCTGGTTGCTCAGTGCCTTGATCGGGGTGGTGTAGAAGCATTTGCGTCCGGCGGCCAGCGCCAGATGCACCGCGAATTCGCCGACGACGGTCTTGCCGGCGCCGGTCGGCGCGCAGACCAGGACGCCGCGCCCGTTCTCGAGCGCCACGCAGGCTTTGGTCTGGAAGGGGTCGAGGGTGAACGACAGGCCGGCGGCGAAGTCACGCAGTTGCGGTCCCGGTTCGACGGGGGCCGCCTCGAGGTCAGGTGGCGTCGTCATCGATGGTCAGCCGGGTCGGCGTCGGCACCGCAGATGGCGCATCGATGGGTTCTACCGGCCCGATCGGGGCGGCCTCGTCGTCGGGAACGGTCTCGGCTTCCCGCCTGGCCTTGCGCCGGTCGTGGAGACGCGCCACCTGGATCGACATCTCCAGCAGCACCGTCAGCGCAAGCGACAGCGCCAGCATCGAGAACGGGTCCGAGCCGGGCGTCACGAACGCCGCGAACACGAACAGGCCGAAGATCAGCCCGCGGCGCCAGGCCTTGAGCTTCTCGTAGGTGAGCACCCCGACCATGTTCAGCATGATGATCAGCAGCGGGAACTCGAAGCTGATGCCGAACACGATCAGCAGGTTGATCAGGAAGCCGAAGTACTGGTCACCGGACAGCGCGGTGATCTGCACGTCGCTGCCGACGGTCAGCAGGAACGACAGGGCAGTCGACAGCACGACGTAGGCCAGCACGGCGCCACCCACGAACAGCACCGCACCGACGCCGACGAACAGTGACGCCAGGCGCCTTTCGTTCTTGTACAGGCCCGGGGTGATGAACGCCCAGATCTGGTAGAGCCACACCGGGCAGGCCAGGATGATGCCCGCCGCCATGCCGACCTTCAGACGCAGCATGAACTGGTCGAACGGCGCGGTGGCCAACAGCCGGCACTCCCCGTCCGGCGCGATCGACGCACGCGACGACGCCGGCAGCGAGCAGTACGGACCGCGCAGCCAGTCACCGAGGCTGGGGAATCCGAAGAAGCCGTGCCCGTACCAGAGGAAGCCGACGACGGTCGTCAACAGGACCGCGATGACCGCGATCAGCAACCGTGTCCGGAGCTCCTCGAGGTGATCGACGAGCGACATGGTGCCGTCAGGATTGACCCGCGACCGACGGCGGCGCGGGTCGAGCTTTCGGAAGATTCCAGTTACTGGCACGTGAGTGTGAAATAGGCCGACCGCCGCGAGCACTGGGCCCGCGGCGGGATCACGGCAAAGGTCAGGCCGGGTGCTTGTCCGCGGCGTCCGGCGCGGCCTGCGGTGCAGGCGCCGGGTTCTCGACGCGCTCGGCAGTGATCGGGCGCGGCCCCGGTTGCCCGGCCTGCTGCTCGGAACCCTCCGACTGCATTTCCTTCAACTCGGACTTGAAGATGCGCATCGACTTACCGAGCGAACGCGCGGCGTCCGGCAGCTTCTTCGCGCCGAAGAGCAGCACGAACACCGCGATGACGATCAACCAGTGCCACGGTTGCAAACCGCCCAATTTGGGTCACCTCCAGAAGTTGAGGCCGAGTCTACTCGCCAAGGCCGGGTTCATACGCCGCCAGCGCCGCTACCGCGGACTCGCGCACGCGGTCGGCGAGCGCCGGCGGGTCGAGGACCCGGACCGCCGAACCGAAACCGAGGACGAAACGGGCCATCCACTCGTTCGACGCGTAACTCATGGTGGCTTGCCAGCTGCCGTCGGGAATTTCGCGCTGCACTGCCAGCGGGTAGTAGTCGAACATCCACGCCGCCGACGCGTCGATCAGCAGCGTCGCCACCGGGAGCGTCGGGTCCGCGGTCTCCGCCGAGAACAGCGACGTGTCGGGTCCGGCCTGCACCGCGGGCGCCGGTGGCGCGGCCGGTTCATCCAGGGCAGTGGCGTCGACGACGCGGTCGAAGCGGAACAGCCGCACGCCCTCGGCGGTGCGGCACCATGCCTCCAGGTAGCTGTGATCACCGATCAGGGCCACCCGGATCGGGTCGACGACGCGCTGCGAGACGGTGTCATGCGAAGCGGAGTGGTACTCGAGGGACAGCGCCCGCTTGTCCCGGACCGCGGCCCGCACCGTCGCGGTCGCCTTGTTCTCGACGTCGCCGGTGACATCCGGGGCCGGCACCGCCGCTGCGGTCGCGCCGGCGGTCCCGGCGGCGGCCTCGATCTTGGCGATCACGCTGCGCGCCACGTCGGGATCCACCACGCCGGGTACGTCGACCAGCGCGCGCAGCGCCATCAGCACGCCGGTGGCCTCCGGCGAGGTGAGCCGCAGCGCCCGGTCCATGCCCGCCGAGAAGATCACCTCGATGGTGTCGCCCTCGAAGTCGAGGTCGATCAGTTCCCCTGGACCTCCGCCGGGCAGTCCGCAGACGAACAGCTGCCAGAGGTCGGCTTCCAGCTGCTTGCGCGTCACGCCGAGGTCAGCGGCGGCCTTCGTGTGACTGACCCGCGGATTGGCCTGGAAGTACGGGACCATGTTCAACAGCCGCACGAGGCGGGTGGACACGTTGCTCATGCGCGATCCGCCTGCGCTACTCGCTCGTTGCTCACTTGTGAAGCCTCTCCCCCGCCTGCGCCCGCAACCGACCGATCACGTTGTCCCGCAAAGATTTCGGCTCCAGAGCCACGGCGTCGGCGCCGTAGCCGGCGATCTCCCGGGCCAGCCGGTCGACCATGCCGATGTCGACGACGATCTCGTCGCCGTCGCGTCCCCCGCGGGCGCTGGGTGAGGTGCTGACGGCCTGCCGGCGCAGCGCCGTCGCCCGCCCCTCGGCCACCCAGATCCGCGCCTGCTCGCCGGCGGGCCACTCGGCCACCGCGCGGTGCACGATGTCCCGCAGGTTGACGCCGTCGGGCCGGGTGACGGCGCGTTCGGGCCCCACGGCGCGCACCTCGCCGGCGATGCGCGACACCCGGAAAGTGCGCGCGTCGTTGCGGTCCCGGTCGTGACCGACGACGTACCACCGGCCGCGGTAGGTGACCACACCCCAGGGCTCCAGGGTGCGGTCGACGTAGGGTGAGCTCCGGTTGGGACGATGCGCGAACTGCACGGCGCGGCCGGAGTCGATGGCGGACAACAGGATTCCGAGGGCCTCTTCGGAGCCGCGCAGTCCCTGGGTGGTGCCGGTGGTGATCGCGACGCCCGCGTCGGGCGCGTCGACGTCCACGCCGGCCGCTCGCAACTTGAGCAGCGCGCTCTGCGTGGCGGTGACCATCTCCTGCGATTCCCAGAGCTGGGTGGCGATCGCGACGACGGCCCGCTCGTCGCCTGTCAGCTCGACCGGCGGCAGCTCGTAGGCGGTGCGGTTGATGCGGTAGCCGTCGTTGACGTCCATCATCGAGGCGCGCCCGGTCTCCAGCGGGATGCCGAGGTCACGCAGCTCGTTCTTGTCGCGCTCGAACATCCGCGAGAACGCCTCGTCGGTCGGCGGGTCCTGGTAGCCGGTGACGTTGGCCCGGATCTGCTCCGCGGTCAGGTAGCTACGGGTGGACAGGAGCGCAATGACGAGGTTCATCAACCGCTCAACCTTGGACGTCGTCACGCCCAACAGACTAAGTGGTTGCTGTGCGGTGCGAGCTGACCGCCGCGCCTTCCAACGCGGCGGCACCGCTCACATGCTGGCGATCAGCCGGTTGACCCGCTCGTCGACCGACCGGAACGGGTCCTTGCAGAGCACCGTGCGCTGCGCCTGGTCGTTGAGTTTGAGGTGCACCCAGTCGACGGTGAAGTCGCGTCCGGCTTCCTGTGCGGCGGTGATGAATTCACCGCGCAGCTTGGCCCGCGTGGTCTGCGGCGGGGTGTTGACCGCCGCGTCGATCTCCTCGTCGGTGGTGATCCGGGCGGCCAGGCCCTTGCGCTGCAACAGATCGAACACGCCGCGTCCACGCTTGATGTCGTGGTACGCCAGGTCCAGTTGCGCGATCTTGGGGTCGGACAGCTCCATGCTGTAGCGATCCTGGTAGCGCTGGAACAACTTCCGCTTGATCACCCAGTCGATCTCGGTGTCCACCTTGGCGAAGTCCTGGCTCTCGACGGCGTCGAGCTGGCGGCCCCACAGGTCGACGACCTGCTCGAGCTGCACGTTGGGCTCGCGGGTCTGCAGGTAATCCACGGCACGCGAATGGTATTCACGCTGGATGTCCAGTGCCGACGCCTGCCGCCCGCCCGCCAGCCGCACGGCGCGGCGTCCGGTCAGGTCGTGGCTGACCTCACGGATGGCCCGAATCGGGTTGTCCAGGGAGAAGTCCCGGAACGGGACGCCCGCCTCGATCATCTCCAGCACCAGCGAGGCGCTGCCGACTTTCAGCATGGTGGTGGACTCGCACATGTTGGAGTCGCCGACGATGACGTGCAGCCGGCGGTACTTCTCCGCGTCGGCGTGCGGCTCGTCTCGAGTGTTGATGATCGGGCGCGACCGGGTGGTCGCGCTGGAGACGCCCTCCCAGATGTGCTCGGCGCGCTGGCTCAGACAGAACGTCGCCGCCTTCGGGGTCTGCAGCACCTTGCCGGCACCGCAGATCAGCTGACGGGTGACCAGGAACGGCAACAGCACGTCGGAAATCCGGGAGAACTCACCGGCCCGCACGATCAGGTAGTTCTCGTGGCAGCCGTAGGAGTTGCCCGCCGAGTCGGTGTTGTTCTTGAACAGATAGATGTCGCCGCCGATACCCTCGTCGGCGAGCCGCTGCTCGGCGTCGACCAGCAGGTCTTCGAGCACGCGCTCGCCGGCGCGGTCATGTGTGACCAGCTGCGCGAGGTTGTCGCATTCGGCGGTGGCGTACTCGGGGTGGCTGCCCACATCGAGGTAAAGACGTGCACCGTTTCGCAAGAAGACGTTGGAACTGCGGCCCCACGACACCACTCGCCGGAACAGATACCGCGCCACCTCGTCAGGGCTGAGCCGGCGGTGACCATGAAAAGTGCAGGTCACGCCAAATTCTGTCTCGATTCCCATGATCCGTCGCTGCACATATTCGAGCTTACGGGTTGGGCATGGGTATTAGGTGGGCAACAGGCCGGGCATCACCGAGAGATACCGGCGGCCTGCCGGGCGGCCCGGACGAAGGCGGTCTTGGTCGAGTCGATGCCATCGAGATATCCACCGACCAGCGCGGCGTCCCGTAGCAATACGAGCGCGGCCGCGACCTGCTCAGGGTCGTCGCGTCCGGCAGCCGCCGCCTGCAGCGCACCGCGAAACCAGTTGCGGTGCTGGGCGATGAGTCGCCGTACCGGGCTGTCGGGCGCGGGGTACTCGGCGGCGGCGTTGATGAACGGACAACCGCGGGTGTGGTACCTCGCGATGTCCTCGGCGATGCCGTCGATCACCAGCTCCAGCATGTCGTCGTCGGGTCCGGCGGCGGCAGCGGCGTCGCAAAAATAGCCGCGGATGATCTCGTCCTCGAGCCCGAGGTACGCCTCGACGAGGCCTTCCTTGCCCTTGAAGTGGCGGTACATCGTGGCGCGCGTGACGCCCGCTTCGGCGAGTATCCGGTCGACGCCGACGGCGTGGATTCCTTCGCGATAGAACAGCTCGGCGGCGACGCGGAGCAGGCGATCGCGAGGTCCGGACGCCGCGGCAGTGGTCATCTGGCCACGGTACCGCGCGAGGCAGAACGTTCTTTCTGGTTGCGGGAACAGATCGGCGCGGCCATCGGTTACTTCAGGCAGAACGATCGTTCTTTCTACTTGAGGAGACCCAATGTCCACCATCACCACTCGCGAGCAGGCCGACATCGACCGCGCGAACACTTCCGCTGCGCAACCCGTCGTGTTCGTGCACGGCCTGTGGTTGCTGCCGAACAGCTGGAACGACTGGCGCATCTATTTCGAGGAGCAGGGCTTCGTCACGCTGGCGCCGGGGTGGCCGGATGATCCGGCGACCACCGCCGAGGCGCGCCGCGACCCGTCGGTCTTTGCACACAAGAGCGTCGGCCAAATCACCGAGCACTACGTGGACGTGATCCGCGCACTCGATCGCAAGCCGATCATCATCGGCCACTCGTTCGGCGGGCTGATCACGCAGAAATTGGCAGGCCTCGGCCTGGCCGAAGTAGCGGTCGCGATCGATCCGGCGCCGTTCCGCGGGGTGCTGCCGCTGCCGCTCTCGGCACTGCGCGCGGCTTTTCCCGTCCTCAAGAATCCGCGCAACCGTGGGCGGGCAATTGCCTTGACGCCCAAGCAGTTCCGGTTCGGGTTCGGTAACGCGGTCTCCGAACAAGAGTCGAACAGCCTGTACGAGAAGTACTCGGTCGCCGGCCCGGGGGTGCCGCTGTTCCAGGCCGCGCTGGCCAACTTCAATCCGCGCACCGAGGCCAAGGTCGACACCAAGAACCCCGGCCGCGGGCCGCTGCTGATCATCTCCGGCGAGAAGGACAACACCGTTCCCCCGCCGGTCGCCAACGCCTCCTACAAGCAGTACAAGAAGAATCCGAACACCACAGAGATCGTCGAAATCCCCGGCCGCGGCCACTCGCTGGTCATCGACGGCGGCTGGAAAGAGGTCGCCGCCATCGCGCTCGATTTCGTCCGGCGGTTCTGACGCCCGAGCAGAAATGGCTCCGTCCGCCACCCAGGTGGGTGGCGGACGGAGCCTTGCCGACTCGGCCGGATCAGAACGACGTGTCGAGGGCGCCCGCACTCTGATTGGCTTCGTCGTGGTTGGAGATGTGCTCGCCCAACACGTACGACGAATGCGGATCCGGGCCGTTGGGGATCAGGGGGTCAGTGTCGGCGCTGGCGATCGGCGCCAGCAGCAGGGCGCCGGCGATGCCGGCTGCGGCCATTGCGGGGGCGATGAACTTGATCGGGTTCTTCATGATCGGCGGCTTTCTGTCGAAGGGCTCGTCCGTTTTCCGGACTGCATTCATCGTCGGCCGCGGGCAGCTGAAAGTCGCTACGGCAGGCACCCGTTCCGTATTGCAGCTAGCCGGAAGACGCAGTTGGATGCCAGCGCTGACGACAACGCGCCGAGTGCCGACGAATCTGTTCGCATGATGATCAATCGACGGACGATGCTCGGCGGCGCCGGCGCAGTCGGGGTGGCGGCGCTTGCCGGCGCCGGCGCCGACCGCGCCTTCTCATCCCCCTTGTCCCGCAACGACACTCAGGATGCCACCATGACCGACAACGCCGCCCGCTTCGGCAACCCCCGCATCCCTGCCGAACTGAACACGGCGCAGCCGCACATGTTCCACCTCGGCGCCCTGACGCCCACCCAGTTCGACGGCGGCACGCTGCGCCAGGCCTACGAAGGCAATTGGCCGATATTGACCGGACAGGAAGCGAGCGTGGTGATGGTCACCCTGGAGCCGGGCGGCATCCGCGAACCGCACTGGCACCCCAGTGCCTGGGAGATCAACGTCATCACTGGCGGTGTGGCGACCTGGACCCTGCTCGATCCGTTGGGGCACGCCGAGCAGTTCGAGGCCAACGTCGGCGACGTGGTGTTCGCGCCGCAGGGCTCACTGCACTACTTCGAGAACAAGGGCACCGAGAATCTGAGCCTGCTGATCGTGTTCAACGCCAGCACCCAGGAGGGCGAGGACGACATCGGCATCGGCGCGTCCATCAGCAAACTGCCGGCCGACGTGCTGGGCGTCGTGTTCGGTGTGCCTGCGGACACTTTCACGAAATTCAAGAAGATCGACCAGTCGCTGACGATCATCAAACGACGTTGACCCGGGAGCCGGGTCAGGCCAGCGACAGGAACAGCTTCTCCAGCTCGGCCTCGGTCATCGGCGCGCGACCCTCCTCGACGTTCCCGCTCAGGCACTCACGCAGCCCGGTGGCGACGATCTTGAACCCGGCACGATCGAGCGCCTTGGAGACCGCCGCGAGCTGCGTGACGACGTCCTTGCACTCCCGGCCCTGCTCGATCATCGAGATGACGCCGGCCAGCTGACCCTGCGCTCGACGCAACCGGGCCAGGACAGCAGCCATGGCCTCCTCATCACCGACCATGTCGCACCTACCTTTCGTTGGTTCGCGGGCCGACCCGCCATACCCCAGAGGGTATCAGCGGAGTGGGCCGGCCTACTTCCAGAACTTGAGCCGGGAGGGCCGATCGGCCTTGGGATGACCGTCGCACCACTCACCAGCCGGCACCGCCGCCTTGACGGCGTCTACATGCATGCCACAACCCGACCAGGTGGTCTTGCCACACACCGAACAACGCTTGGGTTGACACATGTTCGAGCCTTTCCGAAAAAGCAAGTCGCTTACCCCTTTTATACATACCCCATGGGGTATAGGTCAAGAACGTCGCACGCCGCATCGCACTACCTCGAATACCCTAGGGGGTATGGTACGTTGACCCGAGTGGGGCATACCCGGCGGGGTATATACGCAGATCGCAACGCGGTCGATACGAGCCCGCCCGGGCGACAAGCAGCCCATCGGCGAAGGGAGACAAACGATGCCGACATTCCTGGCCAGAATCTGGGTGCCTGCGGTCACCGTGGTGGCCGTCGCACTGGGCGCGGCGGCGGTCACGCAACTGCGGGGCGCCTTCGGCTCCGAACCGATCTTCACCGCCACCGGCAGCAGTGCCGAGCCACTCGAGCCCACGCACGTCAAGCGCGTCGTATATGAGGTCTTCGGCCCCAGCGGCACTGCGGGCAGCGTCAACTACCTCGACCAGAACGCCCAGCCGGTGCAGGCAAGTTTCCGCAGCCTGCCGTGGACCGTCGAGGTCACCACGACCGCACCGGCAACCATCGCCAGCGTGGTGGCGCAGGGCGACGGCGACCGGCTCGGGTGTCGCATCACGGTGGACGGTGAGGCCCGCCAGGAGCACTCGTCCACCGGACGTGATGCCCAAACGTCATGTCTGGTCAAGAACGCATGAGCGGCAACATCGGCGCGGGCGACAGCCGCCCGGCGTACATGCGGTTCATCCGGCGATTCGCCTGGCCGATCATCATCGGCTGGCTGCTGCTCACCGTCGCATTGAATGTGCTTGTGCCGCAGATCGAATCGGTGGCGCGAGAACACGCGGTGACGATGTCGCCGCAGGACGCCCCGGCGTTGATCGCCGCCAAGAAGATCGGTGCGACGTACCACGAGTCGGATTCCGACAGCACCGCGATGATCGTTCTCGAGGGTGAGGAGAAACTCGGGTCCGAGGCGCACCGCTATTACGACGGCCTGGTGCAGGCGCTGCGCTCGGACCCCGCGCACGTGCAACACGTCCAGGACGTCTGGGGCGACCCACTGACCTCGGCGGGCGTGCAGAGCCGCGACGGCAAGGCGGCCTACGTGCAGTTGAACCTCGCCGGCGACCAGGGCAGCACGCTGGGCAATGAATCGGTCGACCGGGTTCGCGAAATCGTCAGCCACGAAGCGCCTCCCCCGGGTCTGAAGGTCCACGTCACCGGACCGGCGCCGCTGACCACAGACATGAACGAGGCGGCCGACAAGAGCATGCTCACGATGATGGGTGTGACGGGAGTCGTCATCATCATCATGCTGGCCGTGGCCTATCGCTCCGCCGCCACCGTGATGCTGGTGCTGGTCATGGTCGGGTTCGAGATGGGCACCGCCAGAGGTCTGATCGCATTGCTCGGAGACCATGGCCTGCTGAGCTTCTCGACGTTCGTGGTCGCCATGCTGTCGTCGCTCGCCATCGCCGCGGGAACCGACTACGCGATCTTTCTCGTGGGCCGCTACCACGAGGCCCGCCAGGCCGGGCAGGATCCGGAAGCGGCCTACTACAACATGTTTCGCGGCACCGCTCACATCATCCTGGGCTCGGGACTGACCATCGCCGGGGCGACGCTGTGCCTGCACCTGGCGCGGCTGTCGTACTTCAAAGCGCTGGGTATTCCATCAGCGCTGGGGCTCGTCGTGGTCGTCGCCGGCGCGCTGACCGCCGCGCCGGCCGTGGTGGCCGCCGCCACCCGCCGCGGCCTGCTCGAACCCAAGCGGAAGACCAAGACCAAGGGCTGGCGGCGCATCGGCACCGCTACCGTCCGGTGGCCGGCGCCGATCTTCGTGGCGTCCCTGCTGGTCGCCTTCGTCGGGATCATGTTCATGCCCAGCATGAAACTGAGCTTCGACGACCGTTTCTATGTCCCTCGCGATCTGCCGTCGAACGCCGGATACGACGCTGCGGAGCGCCATTTCAGCGCCGCCACGATGAATCCCGACATCCTGATGATCGAAACGGACCACGACATGCGCAACAGCGGCGACATGATCATTCTGGACAAGCTGGCCAAGGACATCTTCAAGCTACCGGGAATCGCGATGGTGCAGAGCATCACTCGGCCATTCGGCGGCCCGACCGAGCACACGTCGGTCCCTTTCCAGGTCAGTGCCCAATCGATTCCGATTCAGCAGAACCTGCAGATCATGAAGGACCGGATGGGCGACATCCTGAAGATGAGTGACGATCTCGGCGGTCTGATCGGACCGATGAAGCGGCTGCAGGCCCTGGTCGACCAGATGAGTGGCGCAACACAGCACCTGGCGACGGACGTGCACCAGATGCACACGACGATGGGCGAACTGCGCGACAACCTCGCGGATTTCGACGATTTCGCCCGGCCGCTGCGCAACTATTTCTACTGGGAACAGCACTGCACCGACATTCCGGTCTGCGCCGCAACCAGATCCGTCTTCGACGCGATCGACAACGTCGACACGTTCAGTTCGGACATGGCCGCGCTGGGCACCGACATGGACCACACCGTGGCGCTGCTGCCGCAGATGAAGGCACAGTTCCCGGCCATGATCGCGACGGTGGAGTCCATGCGCGGCACGCTGCTCACACTGCACAGCAGCTTCTCCGGGCTGATCACCCAGATGTCCGCCATGACCGACACCGCCGGGACCATGGGCCAGGCCTTCGACGCGTCCCGCAGCGGAGACTTCTTCTACCTGCCGCCAGAAGCCTTCACCAATGCGGACTTTCAGCGCGGCCTTGAGCTGTTCCTGTCCCCCGACGGCAAGGCTGCGCGCTTCATCATCACGCACGCCGAAGACCCGGCCACGCCGGACGGCATCGCCGCGGTGCTGCCAACGCTCGAGACCGCGCATCAATCGGTGAAGGGATCGTCTCTCACCGACGCAAAGTTCTACCTTGCCGGCACCGCCGCGATCTATCGGGACATCCAGTCGGGGTCGCAATACGACCTGCTGATCGTCGGCACTGCCGCGCTGACCTTGATCTTCGTCGTCATGCTGCTGATCACGCGAGCCCTGGTCGCGTCGCTGGTGATCGTCGGCACCGTGCTGCTGTCACTCGGTGCGGCATTCGGGCTCTCGGTGCTGGTGTGGCAGAACCTGCTTGGGCTCGAGTTAAACTGGATCGCACCGGTTTTCGGCCTGATCATCCTGCTGGCGGTCGGCTCCGACTACAACCTGCTGCTGGTCTCCCGGTTCCAGGAGGAAATCGGCGCGGGACTGAAGACCGGCATCATCCGTTCGATGGGCGAGACCGGGAGTGTCGTCACCACAGCCGGTTTGGTGTTCGCATTCACCATGATGTCGATGGCTGCCAGCGATCTGAGCTCCATCGGTCAGGCCGGGACGACCATCGGCCTCGGGTTGTTGTTCGACACCTTGATCGTTCGGTCGTTGATGACGCCGTCGATCGCGGCGCTCCTGGGCCGATGGTTCTGGTGGCCGCTGCGGCCCACGCGCCGGACGGCCGCGTCACTCGCACAGCACTCCCCCGCTCCGGTGGGCTGATCAGTCGCCCGGTGTCCGCGCCAGGATCGCCAGCAGCAACTCGGCGCGGACCCGGGCGATCGCCAGGTCGCAACCCAGCAGCGCCTCGGCGGTCTCGATGCGCTTGCGCATCGTGTGCCGGTGCACGCCGACGGCCGCGGCCGCAGATTCCCAGTGCCCGTTGGCTTCCAGGAAAGCCCGCAGCGACGTGAGCAATCCCGTGCCGAACTCCGCGTCGTGGTCGAGGACCGGAGTCAGGACGGCCGCCCCGAGCGCAACCAGCACGTCCCGACTCTCGCCGAACGCCAGCAGTGCGCTGCCGGCCAGCGCGGAGAATTCGATCGGCGGCCGGCCGCATTCCGCGACGGAGGCTGCCAGCCGGGCGTTGTCGACGGCCTCGCCCAGTTTGGCCAGCGGCTGAATTCCGCTGAGGCCCAGGCGGATGGTTCGACGCAACGATGCATCGATTCGGTTCACCAACGCGGCGGCGATCTCCTCGGCCTCCGCTCCGGGTAACAGCACCGCCAGCCATTTGTCGGCGCCATGCACGAACGCCGGCTGGCCGGCCTGGTCCAGCTCATCGAGGATCGCGGTGTTCACTTTCTTCAGCAGGTTCGCGGTCTCGGCTTCGGCGTTCGTATCCGAATCCACCTGGGCGACGAGCACCCTGATCCGGCCCCGGTGATCGGCGGCCTGAGCCAGCTGCGCCCAGGCCGGCTCCAGGTTGGCTTCACCGGTGAGAATGAGGCCGAGCGCCTGTTCGTTGAGCCGCTGCTGCGCCTCCTTCAAGCGCACCGGCTTCTCGAAATCCAAGGCGAGCAACGAGTTTGCGTGGCCCAACAGCACCTGATCGACCGGGCTCAATGCCGTTTCACTGACCACGGCGAGCACCCCGTGCGAGCGGCCACCGACGCGGATGGACTGCTGCGCGACGGTGACACCCTCGGCCAGTACCGCGACGGCCGACGCGGCCCCGGGCTCGATGGCATCACGCACCAGGTTGACGGTGGTGACGTTGAGATTGCGCGGGTGGGACGCGATCACCGTGCCGGACGGATCTAGCACCACCACACTGGCCCGCAGCGCGCGCCCCAGTTCGGCGGCAACCTCCTGCGGACCACCGCTGACGACAGCCCGGGTGATCCGTGGCTGCGCCCGGGACGCCCGCAGCACCGCGTCGTACTGCAGCGCCGCGATGCGTGAGCTGACCCGCTGCACGACGGCCGCGAACGGCGTCCGCAACGGAATCTCCAGCAGCGGCAGCCCCAGCTCCTCCGCGGCTGACACCAGTTCTTCGGGCACGTCGTCGAAGGTGAGCCCGGTACCGAATCCGACTCCGGCGACGCCACTTTCGTGGAGGCGCCGGAGGTATTGCCGCCGGTCCGCAGCAGCCGGCGGCAGACTGATGCCGGTGGTCAGCACCAGCTCACCACCGGACAGCCATTTGGCCGGGTCAGCCAACTCGGTGGTCAGGACCAAACTGATCTCGCCGCCGACGCCGGCGGCACCGCCGCGCAGCCGGATCCGCAGATCAGCTTGGTCCAGTACCCATCGCACCGGAACCGTCACCGACATGAATGTACAGAATGTCGAAAAACTCCACCGAAAATCCCGTAATTGTCCGATGCTGAAGAGTGTGTGCTGGCGCACACTAAGGCCGCCAGAGACGTGACGGCCTTCCCAGCAAGAGAGCGACGGTACGAGATGCCCGACGGACTTCTTCAGAACTACATCGACGGACAGTTCGTCGATTCGTCGTCGTCGGAGGTCATCGACCTGATCAGCCCGGTCGACGGCGCCGTGGTCGGGCAGTCCCCCGTATCCAACCGCACCGATGTGGACGCCGCGGTGGCCGCCGCCGAGCGCGCGTTCCGCACCTGGGGCAAGACCACGCCCAGCGTGCGGCAACAGGCGCTCCTGAAGCTCGCCGATGCCATCGAGGCCCACAGCGACGAGATCGTCGAGGCGCAGTGCCGCAACACCGGTCAGCTCAAGGCGATGATCGCGGCCGAGGAGGTCGCGGTGAGCGCCGATCAGGTTCGCTTCTTCGCCGGGGCCGCCCGGATGGTCGAGGGCTTGTCCGCCGGTGAATACATGGAAGGCTTCACCTCCTATGTGCGGCGCGAGCCGATCGGCGTCGTCGGCCAGGTGACCCCGTGGAACTACCCGTTCATGATGGCGATCTGGAAGATCTGCCCGGCCCTGGCCACCGGCAACACCGTCGTCCTCAAGCCCAGCGACACCACTCCGGAGAGCACGCTGGTGCTGGCCCGGATCAGCAAGGGCATCCTGCCCGACGGCGTGTTCAACGTCGTTCTCGGCACCGGCGCCACCGGCGCCGAGCTGGTCGACCACCCCGCCCTCGGCTTGGTGTCCATCACGGGGTCTGTCCGTGCCGGTGTCGCCGTGGCCTCGGCAGCCGCCCAGCAGCTCAAGCGCAGCCACCTCGAACTCGGCGGCAAGGCGCCCGCCGTGGTGTTCGGCGACGTCGACATCACCAAGGCCGCAACCGGTATCGCGCAGGCCGCGTTCTTCAACGCCGGCCAGGACTGCACCGCGGCCACGCGCGTCATCGTGCACGAGTCGATCCACGACCAGTTCGTCGACGCCCTCGTCGAGGCGGCGCAGACCTTGCGGCCCGGACTCCCCGACGACGCCGACGCGTTCTACGGGCCGCTCAACAACGTCAACCACTTCACCACGGTCAGCCAGAAGATCTCCGCGCTACCGGAACACGCCACCATCGTCACCGGCGGAAAACAACTGGGCGACAAAGGCTTCTACTTCGAACCGACTGTCATCACCGGCGTCCGCCAGGACGACGCCATCGTGCAGGACGAGACGTTCGGTCCCATCCTGACGGTGCAGCCGTTCAGCTCCGACGACCAGGCCATCGAACTCGCCAACGGCGTCCGGTACGCCCTCGCCTCGAGCGTATGGACGAAAGACCACGCGACCGCCGAGAAGTTCAGCCGTGCACTCGATTTCGGCGCGGTGTGGGTGAACTGTCACATCCCGCTGGTTGCCGAGATGCCCCACGGCGGATTCAAGTACTCCGGCTACGGCAAGGACCTGTCGATCTACGGCGTCGAGGACTACACCCGGATCAAGCACGTCATGAGTGCCCACGACTGATCCGACCGTCGCTTTTCTCCCCCGCGAGTTCTCTCCTCGCGACCCGAATCCACCCTGCCGACAGGAGCCTCCTCGATGTCCGACACCTTCCATCCCCTCGACCCGCTGACCGCACCCGAATTCGCCAAGGTCGCCGAGATTCTCGCGGCCGCGCACGATGTCGGTGAGGGTTGGCGATACACCTCCATCGAGATGGTGGAACCCGCCAAGGCGGAGGTCGCCGCGTTCGACGCGACCGGCACGGTGCCGGACCGACGTGCACTGGCGACGCTGCTCGACACGTCGAACAACCGCACCTACAAGAGCGTCGTGTCGCTGACGGCCGGGTCGGTGCTGTCGTGGGACCACATCCCGGGCGTGCAGCCCAACTTCACCGTCGACGAGTGGGAAGAGGCCGACGAGGTGCTGCGCAAGCACCCGGACGTCATTGCGGCCCTGGCCAAGCGTGGGTTCACTGATATGGACCTGGTGTTCATGGACACCTGGACCTACGGCGACGTCGTGATGCCGGAGAAGTACAAGGACCGCCGCCTGGGCTGGACCGACACCTGGGTTCGGGCCGCCGACGGCGCCAACCCCTACGCCGGTCCGGTCAACGGCTTCCATTGTGTCATCGACATGAACACCATGGAGCTCCTGGAGATCGAGGACACCTTCACGGTCGACCGGCCGGACATGATGGGCGAGTATGTGCCGCAGCACATTCCCGAGCGCATTCGCAATGCCGGCACCCGGGAGCCACTGCAGCCGCTGAACATCACACAGCCCGACGGGGTTTCCTTCACGCTCGAGGGCAACCTGCTGAAGTGGCAGAACTGGTCGCTGCGCGTCGGGTTCAACTACCGCGAGGGCATGACGCTGCACGCGGTGAGCTACAACGACAACGGCAACGTGCGGTCGGTGGCCAACCGGATGTCGTTCGCCGAGATGATGGTTCCCTACCGCGATCACTGCGAAGACCATTACCGCCGAACGGCTTTCGATATCGGCGAGTGGGGCATCGGCTTCATGACCACCTCGCTGGAGCTGGGTTGTGACTGTCTCGGCGAAATCCGCTACCTGGACGCCGTGTTGCACAACAGCAAGGGCGAGCCGTACACGATCAAGAACGCCATCTGCATCCACGAAGAAGACAACGCCGTGCTGTGGAAGCACGTCGACCACCACCACGGCGCCGAGGTGCGGCGGATGCGCCGCCTCACGGTGTCGTTCCACGTCACCGTCGCCAACTACGAGTACCTCACCTACTGGCGGTTCTACCAGGACGGCAACATCGAATGTGAGGTCCGCGCAACGGGAATCATGGTGGTGAGCAACTTCCCGGAGGGTCAGGCCCACCCGCACGGCACGCTGGTCGACCACCGTACCTACGCGCCCTACCACCAGCACTTCCTCGTCGCCCGACTCGACCTCGACGTCGACGGCACCGAGAACACCGTGTACGCCAGCGAGACCGAGATCGAACCGATGGGACCGGACAACCCCTACGGACTGTCGCTACGCCAGCGCAACACCCCGCTGCGCACCGAGGCAGAGGGCAAGCAGGACATGAACTTCCAGACCCAGCGGGCATGGAAGGTCGTCAACGACAACGTCCGCAACGGCATCGGCACCCCGCCGGCCTACAAGCTGGTGCCCGGTGGCGCCTTCCCCGCCATGTTCGATCCGAACTCCCCCGTTCTGGCGCGCTGCCGCGCCATCGAGCACACCGTGTGGGTTACTCCCAACTCCCCCGACGAGCGCTGGCCCGCAGGCGAATTCGTCACGCAGAGCAAGGAAGACACCGGTCTGCCGATGTGGACCGAGGCCAACCGCTCGATCGAGAACACCGACGTCGTGTTGTGGTACGTCTTCGGCATCCACCACATCACCCGCCCGGAGGACTGGCCGATCATGCCGGCGGACACCGTCAGCTTCTGGCTCAAGCCGGTCGGCTTCTTCGACCGCAACCCCTCGATCGACGTGGCACCGACACCGCCGAAGGCCTGCCACATGTCCTCCAACTGTGAAGAAGGCTAGCCCGTGAGCAATCCACGAATCGCCGTCGCATATCTCGCCACACCCGGCGGTGACGACGCCGTCGCCGTCGGCGAACAGATCGCCCGCACCCTCGGCGCCGAGATCGATCTGTGCATGGTGCTGCCGCGGGACCGGTCGGCGCTGGCCACCACGCCCGGCGGCATCCTGCAGCGCGAAGCCGAAAGTTGGCTCGCCGCAGCCGCGGCCGGCGTCCCCAGCGATCTCAAGGTGACGACCCATCTGAGCTTCGACGAGTCCAGCACGGCGGGCCTGATCGCGGCCGCCGAAGCGGCCGGAGCCGAGGCCCTGGTGGTCGGCGGCGCGGGCGGTGGCATCGCCGGCTCGCTCTCGCTCGGGTCGGTGGTCAACGATCTGGTGCACGCCTCACCGATTCCGGTGGTCATCGCACCGCGTGGCGCCCGCCTGAAGCGCAACGAACGGATCCGTGAGGTCACCTGCGCCGTCGGAACCCGACCGGGCGCCAAGCTGCTGTTGGACGCCGCGCTGCGGCTGTGCCGGGACACCGGGACACCGCTGCGCCTGGTGTCGCTGGTCGCCGTCGACGACGCCGACGACCTGGAACTGGCCCAGCAGCACGCACAGAACGCCCTCGACCAGGCGAAAGCATTTCTGCCGGGAGACATTCCGGTCACGTCACGCGTGGCCACCGGCGCGGGTGTCGAGGACGCCGTCAACAAACTCGGCTGGCATGACGGCGACGTGATCATGGTCGGGTCCAGCCGGCTCGCACAGCCCCGCCGGCTCTTCCTGGGATCGACCGCCGCCAAGATGCTGCGCGTCCTGCAGGTCCCCATGATCGTGGTTCCGAAAGATGAAGGGGCTGATAATGACTGAACAACTGGCCGATTCCGACCTCGCTCGCGTAGAGCGGGAAGAAGGCCTCGTCGCCAAGGGCCTCGCCGCAGGCAGAATCGGCACCATCACCGGGGCAATCCTCGGTATCTCGACCGTGGCGCCGGGCTACACGCTCACGGCCAGCATCGGGCTGATCGTCGCGGCGGTCGGGCTCAAGATGCCGGCCATCCTGATCGCCGGCTTCATCCCGATGTTCCTGACCGCCTACGCGTACCGCGAACTCAACTCGCGGGCACCCGACTGCGGTGCATCGTTCACCTGGTCCACCAAGGCTTTCGGCCCGTATGTGGGCTGGATGTGTGGCTGGGGCATGGTGATCGCCACCATCATCGTGCTGTCCAATCTCGCCTCGATCGGTGTCCAGTTCGGCTACGAATTCCTGGGCAAGGTGCTTCACAACGAGAAACTCGCCACGCTCTCGGCCGACAACGTCTGGGTCAACATCGGGTCCACCGTCGCGCTGCTGGCCATCGCCACCTACATCTCGTGCCGTGGCATCACGACCAGCGAGAAGGTGCAGTACGTCCTGGTCGGCTTCCAGATGATCGTGCTCATCACGTTCTCGATCGTCGCGATCGTGCGGTCGGGCGGCGTCGAAGGACATCTCAACTTCGACATCGACTGGTTCGACCCGTTCACCGGATTGACCATGAGCGCCTTCGTGATCGGGCTCATCGGCTCCATCTTCGCGTTCTGGGGATGGGACACCTGCCTGACCCTCGGCGAGGAATGCAAGGACCCCACCAAGGTCCCCGGCCGTGCCGGACTGCTCTGCGTCCTGTCGATCCTGCTGACGTACCTCCTGGTCGCGGTCGCGGTGATGATGTACGCCGGGATCGGCGACACTGGCCTGGGACTGGGCAACAAGGACAACGCGGCCAACGTCTTCGGCGCGCTGGCCTATCCGGTCCTCGGCGACTGGGGCGGCCCGTTGCTGCTGCTGGCGGTGTTCGCCTCGTCGATCGCCAGTCTGCAGACCACCGTGCTACCGGCGGCCCGCACCATGCTGGCGATGGGTACCTACGGCGCCTTCCCCAAGCGGTTCGCCAGCGTCAGCCCCCGCACGCTGTCGCCGGTGTTCAGCACCGTGGTCGCGGGCGTCGTCACCGCCGCGTTCTACACCATCGTGACGCTGCTGTCCGAACGCACCTTGCTGGATACCATTGCCGCCCTTGGCATCATGATCTGCTGGTACTACGGCATCACGGCGTTCGCCTGCGTGTGGTTCTTCCGCAAGGAGCTGTTCCTCAACGCACACAACGTCATCTACAAGCTGGTGTTCCCGCTACTCGGTGGCATCATGCTGCTGTCCGTCTTCGTCAAATCGGTGCTCGTCAGCATGGATCCGACGGCCAGCGGCAGCGGTGCGGAGATCGGCGGCATCGGGCTGGTGTTCTACCTGGGCTTCGGCATCCTGATCTTCGGCGCGGTGCTCATGGTCGGCATGCGCGCCGCCCAGCCGGCGTTCTTCCGGGGCGAGACCCTGACCATGGACACTCCCCCGCTGCCCTGAGTGAGCTCGGACGCGCCCCGTCATGCTTCGGCATGGCGGGGCGCTTCTCTTTTGGCCGGCCAATTGCCTTGTGCCCGTTGACCCTGCATCCTTGGCGCACAAGGCCGAGTAGCGATGTGCGTGGATACAGGGTCAACGCCGACGCAGACAAGTACCTCGCTTCAATCACAAAGCCTTGTCGGCCATCGTGATTGAAGCGAGGTACTTGTTTCGACGGCCAGGCGTCCCTGACTTCAACAACCACCGGCAGATCGCCGCCACGATTGAACTCAGGGCTGTCCCGGCCTCCCGATGCTCCCCGCTGTCAGGCGTCGTAGTCGACCGATACCGTCGGGCTGGTCGGATGCGACTGGCAGGTGAGGATGTAACCGGCGTCGAGATCGGCGCGCCCGAGGGCGAAGTTCTGATCCATCTCGACTGTGCCCTCGAGCAATTTGGCGCGGCAGGTGCCGCACGCGCCGCCCATGCAGGAGTAGGGTGCGCTGCTGCCGTTCTGCAGCGCGCTCTCCAGAATCGTGTCGCCGGCGGCGAGACCGAAAGTCTGGCGTTTTCCGGACAATTGGACGGTGACGGTGGCCGGCTGGTGATCGCGCGCGGGCGAGTCGCCGCGGTCGAAGCCGGTGAACAATTCGAGATGGATCCGCTCCGGGTCGACGCCACTCTCGATCAGCGTCTCGCGGGCACCGGTGGACATCGCGGCGGGGCCGCACAGGAACCACTCGTCCACCGTGCCGGGGTGCAGGTCCGACGCGAGCCAGCGGGTCAGTCGTTCCGTATCGATGCGGCCGGACAACTCCGGGGTATGCCGCGGCTCGGCCGACAACACGTGCCGGATTTCGAGGCGGTCGGCAAAACGGGATTCGAGACGGTCGAGTTCGGCGCGGAACATCGTCGACTCCTTGGTGCGGTTGCCGTAGACGAGGGTGAAGCGGCTCTCGGTTTCGAGCTCCATGACGGTCGCCAGGATCGACAGCACCGGGGTGATGCCGCTGCCGGCCACCAGCCCGACGTAATGCTTGCGGTGCAGCGGATGCAGGGCGGGACTGTAGCTGCCGGCCGGGGTCATCACGTCCAGGACGTCGCCGGCCCTGAGGTGCTCGGCCACAAATCCCGAGAACGTTCCGCCTGGAATGTGTTTCACCGCGATCCGCAACTGGGCTCGCGTGGCGGGCGCACAGATCGAATAGCTGCGGCGCACGCCCTCGCCTCCCAGGTCGGTGCGCACCGAGACGTGCTGGCCGGGTTCGAATCGGAACTGGTCCTGCAGCGCCTCGGGAACAGCGAAGGTGACCAATGTGCTGTCTGCGGTGATCGGATCGACTGCGGCCACCGGGATCCGGTGGAACACCGCGTGTGGGGAACTCGATCGCGCCGGCATCCGCACCGGCAGCAGCCGACCGAGCTTGCCGTTCAGTTGCTTCCATTCCCGGAACTCGCCGGCGTCGAGCCGCTGCCCGAACACCGTGGAGATCGCGGCGTTCCGGTCCAGATAGGCCTCCTCGTTGCGGCGCCACGTCTTGGTGTAGCGGTAGAACGGCACCGACGGGTGCAGGTGGTGCACCAGGTGGTAGTTCTGCGACAGCATCAACGGGGTGTAGAGCCACTCCATCCCGACGCGGGTTCTGGTCGCCCGGTAGCGGTCACTGCGTTGGGTGTCCTCCAACCCGTGGTGCGGCATCCAGTCGAACCACCACGCCAAGACGACCACCGCGATGCGCTGCGGAATGACGAAGACGACGGCCAGCGTCCAGAAATGGCCCGACACGATCGCGACGATCAACCCGGTCACCGAAATGGCCACGCATGCCAGGGTTTCGGCGACCTCGGCCGTGGGACGACCGCGAATCTTGCGGATCAGATAATTGCCGTAGGAAACGTCGAGCACCGCCCAGCGGAACGGCAGTTGCCACGCCGGCCCGTGGGAGGCGAAGGTGTCCGGATCGTTCTCGTCGTCGTTCGAATGCCGGTGGTGCTCAATGTGGATGAACCCGAACGACGGAAACGAGATCAGCGGCTGCACGAACGGCACAGCCAGTCGTCCGACCAACCCGTTGACCCAGCGCGCCGAACTGATCGCGTAGTGCACGGCGTCGTGGACGACGGTGAACATCGTGAAGGTCACCACCGCGTTGACCACGATGGGCACCCACATCGGAGCGGCGCCGCCCAGATAGGCGACGGTCGACGCGACGAATGCCGCGGCTCCTGCGAGAAACAGCGCGAGGGTCGGCCATGCCAACTTCGGTACCTGCTCGCCCGGATCGGGCAATGCCGTTCGCGCGGCGGGTTGGCTTTCCGCCCGGTCGGCCACTTCGACTGACGACATTCGGTACTCCGTCTTTCGGGCAACCCTCGTTGGTTGCGTCTGCCGGAAAACGCTACGGACGGGGCCGGCGCGACTGAATGTTCCAACGGGACGTCGATTTGGTATTTTCGGACAGTGGGAATGGCCCCGGTATGGGCGGTGCCGCGGGGCACCGAAGGCGTCCGCATCATGGTGCAGGGCGGCATCGCGCATGGGATGACAGCCGCCGAATGTCTGGCAGGTAGCGGACTGACCGAAGCCGACCTGGACGACGAGAACGCCGAGATCTGGGCACATCAGGAATTCGACGTCATCCGCAATCTCATTGCGGGACTTGGCGACAGACCGGGTGTCGGCATCGAGGTGGGCGTGCACTCCACCCTGGGACGGGCCGGCTTGCTCGGCTTCCTGATCCTGGCCAGTCCCAATCTACGGCAGGGGGTGGAACTGATCCTGCCTTATCTCGCGCTGTCCCCCACCCACCTGCGCTTCTCGGTGGAGACCGACGACCAGTACGGGTACCTCGTCGCCGATGACAGTGAATTACCCACGGACGTCAGGTCGTTCATCGTCGAGCGGGACCTGGCCGGATTCGTCGCCGCGACACAGGGCGCAAACTTGGCGCTGACACCGGCGTGGGCGGAGACGACACTCGACGCCGACCGCGCCGAGAAGCTCGCCGAACTGTGGGGGCTTCCGCTATCCGACGTCCGTTCCGGCCAGCGCACCAACCGAATCGCCGCCACACACGAAGTACTGGAGATGCCGTCGCCGCTCGCCGACGCCAATACGGCGCGCAAGATCGAGCAGCAATGCCGGGACCTGCTCGAGCGCAGACTGTCTCGCGTCGGCGTGGCGGGCCAGGTCCGCAGTCGGCTGCTGCACAAGCCCGGGGAACTGCCGTCGATGCCGACCATCGCCGACGAATTACACATCGACCAGCGCACCCTGCGTCGTCGGCTCGCCGCCGAGGGCACCTCCTACCGCGCGTTGCTCGACGAGGTCCGCCGCCATCTGGCCCTGGCGTTGCTCCAGCAGGACCTTTCGGTCGAGGAGATCTCCCGGCACCTGGGATACGCCGAAACGGCCAATTTCACCCACGCTTTCAAGCGCTGGGAAGGCACTGCGCCGAGCTACTTCCGCAGGCCGCGATAGTCGGCTTCCGCAGGCCGCGTCAGCCAGTTCCGCGAGCGGTCGTACACGCGCGACAAAATGGCGTGCGTGCCACGCTCGAAATCGACAAAGTGGACATAGTTATCCGCGCCACAACCGCAGAGAATCAGCAGTACACAAGCCGTTCGATCACCAGGAGCAACCGATGACCGACATCACCTATCGACTGGCGCAGAAGCGCAACATCGTCACCGCGCTGCCCGGTCCGCGATCGGCCGAGATGTCGGCGCGCCGCCAGGCCGCCGTGGCGGGTGGCGTCAGCTCGTCGGCACCGGTCTACGCCGCGGACGCCGATGGTGGCGTCATCGTCGACATCGACGGCAACTCGCTCATCGACCTGGGTTCGGGCATCGCCGTCACCAGCGTCGGCGCGTCGCATGCCGGCGTGGCCGCGGCGGTGGCGCAGCAGGCCGCCCGCTTCACCCACACCTGCTTCATGATCACCCCGTACGAGGGCTACGTGGAACTCGCCGAGCGACTCAACGCCATGACCCCCGGCGATCACGAGAAGCGCACCGCATTCTTCAACTCGGGCTCCGAAGCCGTCGAGAACGCCGTCAAGGTGGCGCGGCTGGCCACGGGCCGCCAGGCTGTCGTCGCCTTCGACCACGCCTACCACGGCCGCACCAACATGACGATGGCGCTGACCGCCAAGGCCATGCCCTACAAGACGCAGTTCGGTCCGTTCGCGCCGGAGATCTACCGGATGCCTGCGTCCTACCCGTACCGCGACGGGCTGACCGGCGAGGCTGCCGCCAAGGCCGCCATCAGCCGCATCGAGACCCAGATCGGCGCCGCCTCGCTGGCCGCAGTGATCATCGAGCCCGTGCAGGGCGAAGGCGGTTTCATCGTGCCCGCGCCGGGATTCCTTGCCACCCTTGTCGATTGGTGCAAGGCCAACGGCGTCGTGTTCATCGCCGACGAGGTACAGACGGGCTTCGCCCGCACCGGATCGTGGTTCGCCTCCGAGCACGACGGCATCGTCCCCGACATCATCACCATGGCCAAGGGCATCGCCGGCGGCATGCCGCTGGCCGCCATCACCGGCCGGGCCGACCTGCTCGACGCCGTGCACCCCGGCGGCCTGGGTGGCACCTACGGGGGTAACCCCGTCGCCTGTGCCGCGGCCCTCGCCACGCTCGACGCCATGGCCGAAATGGACCTGCCTGCCCGCGCCCGCGCCATCGAAACCGCGGTGGTGCCCAAGCTGCAGGCCCTCACCGACACCGGAGTCATCGGTGACGTCCGCGGCCGCGGCGCCATGCTGGCCATCGAGATCGTCAAACCGGGTACCAATGAACCGGATCCGGTACTGACGAAAGCCATTGCGGCAGAGGCCTTCAAGCGCGGGGTCATCCTTCTGACCTGCGGCTCGTACGGCAACATCATCCGCCTGCTCCCGCCGCTCGTGATCAGCGACGAGCTGCTCGACGAGGGCATCGCCGTCCTTGCCGACATCGTGCGCGAAATGGCGGCAGCGCGATGATCGACCGCACCACGCTGCTGGAGTCCATGCCCACCGAGCTGTGGCTCGGCGGCCTGCAGGTACCGGCGTCCACCGGAGCCCGATTCGCCGTGCACGACCCGGCCACGGACGCCGTCCTCATCGAGGTCGCCGACGCCTCACCTGCCGACGGTGCCCGCGCCCTCGACGACGCCGTCGCCGCACAGGCGTCGTGGGCCGCCACCCCGGCCCGCGAACGCGCCGAAATCCTGCGGCGCGCTTGGGAACTGGTCATGGAGCGCCGCGACGACTTCGCCCTGACCATGACCCTCGAGATGGGAAAGCCCCTGGCCGAGAGCCAGGGTGAGGTCAACTACGGCGGCGAGTTCCTGCGCTGGTTCGCCGAAGAAGCGGTGCGGATCAACGGCCGCTACACGCAGTCGCCCACCGGCACCGGCCGCATCCTGGTCACCAAGCAGCCCGTCGGCCCGACCCTCGCCATCACACCGTGGAACTTCCCGCTCGCCATGGGCACCCGCAAGATCGGGCCCGCGCTGGCGGCCGGTTGCACCATGATCGTCAAGCCCGCGGCCGAAACCCCGCTGACCATGCTGCTGCTGGGGCAGGTGTTCGCGGACGCCGGCCTGCCCGCCGGCGTGCTGTCGATCCTGCCGACCACCGACGCCGCCGGCCTGACCGGTCCGCTGCTGGCGGACCCGCGGCTGCGCAAGCTGACGTTCACCGGCTCCACCGGAGTGGGACGAAAGCTGTTGGCACAGTCCGCAGATCGGGTGCTGCGCACCTCGATGGAACTCGGCGGCAACGCCCCGTTCGTGGTGTTCGACGACGCCGATCTGGACGCCGCGGTCGACGGTGCGATGGCTGCCAAGATGCGCAACATGGGTGAAGCATGTACCGCCGCCAACCGCATCCACGTCGACAACGCAGTCCGCGCCGAGTTCACCGAAAAGCTCGCCGCCCGGATGGCGGCACTGGCGACCGGCCCGGGCGACCAGGCCGGCAGCCAGGTCGGTCCGCTGATCACCGCCAAGCAGCGGGCAACGGTCGACGAGCTGGTGCAGGACGCCGTCAGCAAGGGCGCCACGGTGGCCACCGGCGGCAAACCCATTGAAGGCGAAGGCTTCTTCTACCCGCCCACCGTGCTCGCCGACGTGTCGACCGACGCCCGCCTCCTGCGTGAGGAGATCTTCGGTCCGGTCGCCGCGATCATCGGCTTCGACGGGGAGCAGGCCGGCATCGATGCCGCCAACGACACCGAGTACGGCCTGGCGGCCTACGTCTACACGCAGGGCCTGGACCGGGCACTGCGGGTCGCCGAGGCAGTCGAGGCCGGCATGGTGGGCGTCAACCGCGGCGTCATCTCCGATGTGGCCGCGCCGTTCGGCGGCATCAAGGAATCCGGCATCGGCCGGGAAGCCGGCAGCGAGGGCATCGAGGAATACCTCGAGACCAAGTACATCGCCCTTCAGTAGTTGCGCTGCAACAACTTTCTCCCCTCCCTCCACACAGACATCCAAGTAAATAGACCGGAGTAGTCCTCCCATGCAGAATTCCGCTGCCCGGGTGTCTTTCGACGCCGACGGGCTGAACAACCACGCCCAAATCCAGTGGCCCGGGCATCCACCGTTCCTGGCCGACGTCTGCGCGATGTTCGAGTCCTTCGGCCTGCGCGTCGCCTCCTACCACCACTCCGACGACGCCGGGCACTGCTACGAGTTCGGCGACCTCTCGCTGTCCGAGGCGACACGCGACCTGGTCGCGCAGGCCTGCGAGGCCGCCATCGCGAGGCGATGGAGCGTCGACCGGTACGCGATGCTCATCGCAGCGGCCGGCATCGACTGGCGCCGCGCGGTGCTGATCCGCGCGGCCTGCCGGTTCCTCCGGCAGACGGGCCTGGGATTCTCCGAGGACTACATCATCGAATCCCTCGTTGCCGCGCCCGAATTCGTGAACGCACTGCTGGCGCTGTTCGACGCCCGGTTCAACCCGGACGCTGCCGCCGACATCGAGCAGGCGGATCGCGAGGTCGCCGGCCTCGTGGATGCCGCCACCTCGCTCGACGACGACCGCATCCGGCGGGCACTGCACGCCTTCGTCGTGGCGACGTTGCGCACCAACTGGTTCCAGGTCGGCGCCGACGGCGGGCCCAAGGATTACGTGTCGTTCAAGATCGACTCGGCACGCCTGTCGATCACGGGACCTGTTGTGCCCTACCGCGAGATCTTCGTGCACTCCGACACCGTCGAGGGCGTGCACCTACGCAGTGGCGCCATCGCCCGGGGCGGCCTGCGCTGGTCCAACCGTGCCGAGGACTTCCGTACCGAGGTCCTGGGCCTGATGAAGACGCAGGCCGTGAAGAACGCCCCGATCGTGCCGACCGGCGCCAAGGGTGCCTTCGTCTTGCGTTCTGCCACTGTCGATCCCGCCGACGGCTACCGCACCTTCATCCGCGGCCTGCTGGACGTCACCGACAACATCGTCGACGGACAGATCGTGCATCCCGACCGCACCGTGTGCCCCGACGGTGACGACGCCTACCTCGTCGTGGCCGCCGACAAGGGCACCGCCACCTTCTCCGACCTGGCCAATTCCATTGCCGCCGAATACGACTTCTGGCTGGGCGATGCCTTCGCCTCGGGCGGGTCGGCGGGATACGACCACAAGGCCATGGGCATCACCGCCCGCGGCGCGTGGCTGTCGGTACGGCGGCACTTCGCCGAGGCCGGTCATGACATCGACGCCGAAACGTTCACCGTGGCCGGCATCGGCGACATGTCGGGTGACGTGTTCGGCAACGGAATGCTGTTGTCCCACAACATCGAACTCGTCGCAGCATTCGACCACCGGCACATCTTCCTCGATCCGAATCCGGACCCGGCCGCGTCGTACCAGGAACGTGAGCGCCTCTTCGCCCTCCCCCGGTCCAGCTGGCAGGACTACAACCCGGCGCTGATCTCGTCGGGCGGCGGCGTGTGGTCACGCACCGCCAAGTCGATTCCGTTGTCGGATCAGGCCCGGGCCCGCCTGGGCGTCACAGCCACCGAATGCACGCCCGACGAGCTGATCAGCGCGGTGCTGCGGGCACCTGTCGACCTGCTGTGGAACGGTGGCGTCGGCACCTATGTCCGTGCCGACGACGAGACCGACGCCGACGCCCAGGACAAGGCGAACGACCGCGTACGGGTCACCGCATCGCAGTTGCGCTGCAAGGTGATCGGCGAGGGCGGAAACCTCGGCCTGACGCAACAGGCCCGGATCGCGTTCGCGCTGAACGGCGGCCGGGTCAACGCCGACTTCATCGACAATGCCGCCGGGGTCGCCACTTCCGACCTCGAGGTCAACCTCAAGATCGCGCTGGACTCCGGCACTATCGCCACCGCCCAACGCAATGCGCTGCTCGCCGGTGCCACCGACGACGTCGCCGCCCGGGTCCTGGCCGACAACGCCGACCAGATCCTCGCGATCAGCATGGCGGCCGCCGAGGCCGGCTCGTTGTTGGAGCGGCACGTCCGGCTCATCGGCAACCTGCAGGACGTGGCCGGCGTCGACCCCGATGTCGAGGGGCTGCCGTCGAAGCAGGAACTGGATCGCCGCCGCCTCGTCGGACTCGGACTCACCCGGCCCGAAATCGCCGTGCTGCTGGCGCAATCCAAGAACCTGGTGTCACAGGAGCTGTTGGCCTCCGGCGTGCCGGATCACGAGATGTTCGTCGGCCGCCTGGAGCAGTACTTCCCGGCCGCCATCGCCGAGCATGCGCGCGCCGAGATCGCGAACCATCCACTCCGCCGCGAGATCGTCGCGACCTCGGTCGCCGGTGAGCTGATCAACCGCGTCGGTCCCGGCACCATCTACCGCATGCAGGAACGCCTGTCGGTGAGCACGTCGGATGTGGCGATGGCATATGCGACGGTGCGCGACATCCTCGATCTGGACACCCTGTGGTCCGAGGTGCTGACCGGTAAGACCGACGAAAGCGAACGCATTCAGGCACTGCTGGAGATCCGCGAGCTGCTCGAGCACCTGACGTCGTGGGTGGTGCGCAACGGCGCGGGCAACCGCGACCGGGTGAGCGCGGCCGTCAGCCGCTTGATGGCCGTCAGCTCTTCTTGAGCTCCTCGGCGAACATCACGATGATGCCGCTGGGGCCGCGGACGTACGTCAGCTTGTAGACGTCCTCGTACGTCGCCACGCCACGGAGTGGGTGACACCCGTGGCGGGCGGCGATCTCGAGGGCCGCGTCGATGTCGTCGACCGAGAACGCGACGCGGTGCATCCCAATATCGTTGGGGCGGGTGGGTTCCGACTCGTTCGCCTCGGGATGGATGTACTCGAACAGCTCGATGCGGCCGTGACCGTCCGGCGTTTCGAGCATCGCGATGTTGGCGTGGTTGCCGTCGAGGCCGACGGCAGTCTCGGTCCACTCGCCGCTGACGGTGGCACGGCCGACGAGCGTCAGGCCGAGGTCGGTGAAGAACGCGATGGTGGCGTCGAGGTCGCGCACGGCGATGCCGACGTTCTCGAGTTTGATGGCCATGCCGGGATGCTACCCAGCATGGCCTCGACCAATCGCGCTAGCCGTAGAGCTTGGCGACGATGGCACCGAACTCGTCGTCTTCGAGTACCGGAGTGGCCTCGATCTGGAGATACTCCTGCCATTCGGAGATGAGCTCGAACACCGGCTTGGCGTCGGCAGCCTCGATCACGGAGCAGCCGCTGCCGTTGAGACCGAACCACCTGCCGAGTTGGGTCGCGCCGTCGGGTGGTTTCGCACCAGTCTGCAGGAAGTGTTCGGCCGTCGGCCGCATCCGGTTCGGATCGATGGCATGCCATTGCACCAGGTATTTCATGAGAAGCCGCCTTCTGGAGTCACGTGTCGGGCACTGCAGGTCGCGGCAGGAGCCGTCGCGACCTCCCGAACATCAGCGGCGTCCATGGGGCGATCACTTCAATAAAGCACCAGCCCGCCGGCCCGGCATCAGCCAAACAGCTGAGATCCCGGATACCTCAGTTCACAGCGGCGACGGCTGGTGCTGCGTGATGCAGTGGATGCCGCCGCCCCGTTCGAACAGCGGCCGCGCGTCGACGCTGACCACCCGGCGGCCCGGGTACTGCTCGGCCAGGATCGCCGCCGCGTCGGCGTCGCGGGGATCACCGAACGCACACGCGATGACGCCGCCGTTGACCACCAGATGGTTGATGTAGCTGTAGTCGACGTAGCCCTCGGCATCGGTCAGCAGGTCCGGCGCGGGCAGTTCGACGATCTCCCACGGCCGGCCCACGGCGTCATGAGTCTCGGCGAGCGCTTCGCGAATCTCCTTGCACACCAAGTGGTCCGGATGTGCGTCGGAGCGCTGTGCGTGCAGCAGTAGGCGCCCCGGTGACGTGATGGCCGCGACGATATCGACGTGCCCGCGGGTGCCGAAGCGCTCCGAGTCGCGCGTCAGGCCGCGCGGCAACCACACGGCCTGCGTAGCGCCGATGGTGCGGGCCAGCTCGGCCTCGATGTCGGCCTTCGTGGCGCCGGGATTGCGGCCGGGGTCGAGCTGGACGGTCTCGGTGACCAGCACCGTGCCCTGCCCGTCGACCTGGATGCCGCCGCCTTCGTTGACCAGCGTCGAATCAACCACCGGAACGCCGGCCCAATCGGCAACGGCGGCACCGATTTTCGCGTCGCGATCCCAGCGCGCCCAATCCTGGCCACCCCAGCCGTTGAACACCCAGTCCACCGCGGCCACCGAACCGTCGGCGGCGTGCACGAAGGTGGGGCCGATGTCGCGCATCCAGGCGTCGTTCAGCGGCGCCTCGACGATGTCGACCTCGGCGGACAGATAGCGCCGCGCAGCGTCCATTTCGGCGGGATGCACCACCACCGTCACCGGCTCGAATTCCAGCACCGCGTGCGCGACGGCCGCCCACGTCGAGCGGGCTTCGTGGTGTTCGGTTTCGGTGTCCCCCAACGAGTACCCGGCAGACGGGAACGCCATCCACACCCGGTCTTGCGGCGCGCTCTCCGCGGGCATCACGTATGCCGTCACTTCACGACCGCCGTGGCTTCGTGTCCGGCGCCGTACGGGCGCTGCGCGTCGACCGGTGCGGTCAGCGCGGCGTAGCTCTCCGGCCGGCGGGTCAGCAGGAACGGGAATAGCTCCAGCCAGTCGCGGCGCTGGTCGAGGTCCAGATCGGCGACCAGCACCGCCTCCTCGTCGCGCGGCGCCTGCACCAGCACCCGGCCATACGGATCGGAGATGAACGACGAGCCGTAGAACGTGACGGTACCCTCGTCGCCAATTCGGTTGGGCACCACCATGAACAGGCCACTGTTGATGCCGTTGGCGACGATGACCTGCTGCCACAGTGGCTGCGTGTCGAACGCCGGGAAGACCGGCTCGGAGCCGATGGCCGTCGGGTAGATGACGATCTCGGCACCGCCGAGCGAGTAGTTGCGGGCCACCTCGGGGAACCATTCGTCCCAGCACGTCGGCATGCCCAGCTTGGCGCCGAGACCGTCCGGTTCGTAGACCGGGTAGGGGTTGCCTTCAGCGGGACCGGCACGGAAGTAGGTGTCCTCGTAGTAGCCGGCCGAGATCGGGATGTGCATCTTGCGGGTCCGGCCGGCGAGCTCGCCCGACGGGGAGACCAGGATCGCCGTGTTGAAGCCCAAACCGTCTGCCGCCGGCGCCTTTTCGTACAGCGACGCGTGCACAAAGATGCCGTTGGCCCGGGCCGCCTCGGCGGCCAGCGCGAACGTCGGGCCGTCGAGGAGATCCTCCGCGGCGTCGCCCGGGTTCGGCCCGGCCGGGGTGTCGGCGGGGTACCGCAGCAGCGTGATCTCCGGCAGACACACCAGCGCGGCACCCTCCCCCGCGGCCCGGTCGATGCCGTCGCGCAGGACCTTGGTGAGCTCGTCGGCGTCCGGACGCCAGCGGTGCTGCACCAGGCCGACCCGCACCGGCGGTCGCATCGACTCAGTGCTGCGGGACAGCGACTCGGGTGCGGTGGCGGTCAGGGTGATCATCAGCTGGACTCCTAAAACGAATTGGATTCGTTTTATTGTGACCCCGCCTACCCGCACTTGTAAAGAGGTAGTAGACATATGCCATGGGCCGCCCCTCCAAACCGCTGCTTTCCACCGATCGCATCGCCGGCGCAGCAATGGATTTGGTCAACAAGACCGGCGGCTTCACCGTCCCGGAACTGGCCCGGGCGCTCAAGGTCAGCCCGTCATCGCTCTACAACCACGTCGCCGGACGCGAACAGATCGTCGAGCTCCTCCGCGAACAGGCGATGTCCGACGTCGCACTGCCCGCCGACGACCCGCACCGCCCGTGGACCGACGTCGTCGCCGACATCATGCGGTCGTACCGCCAGAGCTACGCCCGCTACCCGCGGCTCATCCCGCTGCTGACCTCGCATGCGGTGAACAGCGACCACGCCCTCACCATGTACAACGTGCTGGCCGTCACGTTCGACCGGGCCGGGTTCGATCCGGCGGACACGCTGCGGGCCATCACGCTGATCGACTCGTTCGTGCTGGGCTCGGCGCTCGATGTGGCCGCGCCCGACGAGCCCTGGCAGCCCGGCGCCGATATCGGTCCGGAGTTCGCGGCCGCACTGGCCACCGGCAGCACCAAACCCGAACGTGCCGATGACGCCTTCGAATTCGGCATCACGGTACTGCTCCGCGGACTGGCGGCAGTGCCGTCGGCCGAATGATTACTCGGCCGCGTCGCCCTCGGGCTTGCTCTCGCCGTCGGCGTCCTTGTCCCCGTCTTTGGCTTCCGCCTCGGCTTTCGGCAAGACCGCGTCGAGCGCCGCACCGGTGATGCGGCGGAACGCGCGGCGCGGTTTCTTGGCGTCGAGGATCGCCACTTCGAGCGTCGCTGCCCCGAGCACGCGGTCGCCGGCTCCGGCATGCAGCGCGTCGACGGCGATCTTCACCGCATCTGCCAGGCTCGCGTTCTCCTGATAGGAGTCGTTGAGCGCGGCGATGATCGGCTCGGTCGTCCCACCCATGACGACGAAATGCGGCTCGTCCGCGATGGACCCGTCGTAGGTGATCCGGTACAGCTCAGGGGCTTTCGTCTCGCCGTAGTGCGCCACCTCAGCGACGCACAGTTCGACCTCGTAGGGCTTGGCCTGCTCGGTGAAGATGGTGCCGAGGGTCTGAGCATAGACGTTGGCCAGCTGACGGCCGGTGACGTCCCGACGGTCGTACGCGTAACCGCGCGTGTCGGCGAACTGGATGCCGCCGCGACGCAGGTTGTCGAACTCGTTGAACCGGCCGACCGCGGCGAAACCGACGCGGTCATACAGCTCGCTGACCTTCTGCAGCGACCGCGACGGGTTCTCCGCGACGAACAGCACGCCCCCGTCGTAGGCCAGCACGACCACGCTGCGTCCCCGCGAAATGCCTTTGCGCGCAAGCTCGGAACGTTCCCGCATCGCCTGTTCGGGCGAAATGAAATACGGAAAGCTCATCAGGCATTACCTCTCGCGCGGGTCCGGTTGGCGATGACCTCCCGGGCCAGCGCGGCGATACGCTCCTCGGTGACCTCTTCGGCACCCTCGGCACCGATCAGTACCGCGGTCGGATAGATGCCACGTGTCAGATCTGGTCCGCCGGTGGCCGAATCGTCGTCGGCAGCGTCGTACAGCGACTCGATGGCGACCTTGAGCGCCGAATCGGCGTCGGTCACATGCGAATACAGCTTCTTGATCGACGACTTGGCGAACAGCGACCCCGAGCCCACCGACTGGTAGCCCTCTTCCTCGATGTTCCAGCCACCGGCGGCGTCGAACGAGACGATGCGACCGGCGTTACCCGGGTCGGAGTCGTCCAGGTCGTAGCCCACCAGCAGCGGCAGCGCGACGAAGCCCTGCAGCGCGGCACCGAGGTTGCCGCGCACCATGATGGCCAGCCGGTTGACCTTGCCGCGGAACGTCAGCGGCACGCCTTCGAGCTTCTCGTAGTGCTCGAGCTCGACGGCGTACAACCGGGCGAACTCCACCGCGATGGCCGCGGTGCCGGCGATACCGGTCGCGGTGTAGTCGTCGGCGATGTGCACCTTCTGCACGTCGCGGCTGGCGATCATGTTGCCCTGGGTGGCGCGGCGGTCACCCGCGATCAACACACCGCCGGGGAACTTGATGGCGACGATCGTCGTGCCGTGGGGCAGGTCGGCACCGCTGGTCACAACATCCCCTGACACCGGCAGCAGGTGGGGTGCCTGCCGGCTGAGAAAGTCCGAAAACGAGGACAAGTTCAGGTGAGGTGAGGTGACATCCAGTCGATCAGAGAAAGGCCCGAATGCCGGCGTCACTGGCCGCCCTTCTGGACGTACGCGCGCACGAAGTCCTCAGCGTTCTCTTCCAGCACGTCGTCGATCTCATCGAGCAGGTCGTCGGTGTCCTCAGCGAGCTTCTCGCGACGTTCCTGACCTGCGGCAGACGGGCCGGAGACGTCGTCGTCCTCGCCGCCGCCGCCACCGCGCTTGGTCTGTTCCTGAGCCATCGCCGCCTCCTGATTGCTCGAATCTCTGACTTCACACTACCGGTCCGCGCCCGGGTTCCCCGGGAACACAAGCAGTTACGTGGTGAGCTGTTCCACCAACTCGACCGCGCTGTCCACCGAATCGAGCAACGCACCAACGTGGGCCTTGCTTCCGCGCAGCGGTTCCAGCGTCGGAATCCGCACCAGCGACTCGCCGCCGAGGTCGAAAATCACCGAGTCCCAGCTGGCCGCGGCGATGTCCGCCCCGAACCGGCGCAGGCACTCACCACGGAAGTAGGCCCGGGTGTCGGTGGGCGGGTTGTCCACCGCGTCCAGCACCTGCTGCTCGGTGACCAGCCGCTTCATCGAACCGCGCGCGACCAGGCGGTTGTACAGGCCCTTGTCCAGGCGGACGTCGGAGTACTGCAGGTCCACCAGGTGCAGGCGCGGGGCGTTCCAGCTCAGGTTTTCCCGCTGCCGGAAGCCCTCCAGCAGGCGCAGTTTGGCCGGCCAGTCCAGCAGTTCGGCGCATTCCATCGGGTCGCGCTCCAGCAGATCCAGGACGTGCGCCCAGGTCTCGAGGACGTGGTCGGCACGCGGATCGGGGTCGCGCCGCTCCTGCAGCTTGGCCACCCGGTCCAGGTAGATACGTTGCAGGGCAAGGGCGGTCAGCTCACGGCCGTCGGCCAGGGCCACGGTCGCGCGCAGCGAGGGGTCGCGGCTGATCACGTGCACCGCGTGCACCGGACGGGCCAGCGCCAGGTCGGACAGGTCGATGCCCTCGGCCGGGCCGAACTCGATGAGGTCGAGCACCAGCGATGTGGTGCCCACCTTGAGGTACGTCGACGTCTCGGCCAGGTTGGCGTCACCGATGATGACGTGCAGCCGGCGGTACTTGTCGGCATCGGCGTGCGGCTCGTCGCGCGTGTTGATGATGCCGCGCTTGAGCGTCGTCTCGAGCCCGACCTCGACCTCGATGTAGTCGGCGCGCTGGGTCAGCTGGAAGCCCGGCTCATCCCCCGACTGCCCGATGCCGACGCGGCCGGAACCCGTCACGACCTGACGGGACACGAAGAACGGCGTCAGCCCGGCGATCACCGAGTTGAACGGCGTCTGCCGGCTCATCAGATAGTTCTCGTGCGTCCCGTACGACGCGCCCTTGCCGTCGACATTGTTCTTGTACAGCTGCAGCCGCGCCGCGCCCGGGACGCTGGCGACGTAGCGCGCAGCGGCCTCCATGACGCGTTCGCCGGCCTTGTCCCAGATGACCGCGTCCATCGGGTCGGTGACCTCGGGAGCGGAATACTCCGGATGGGCGTGGTCGACGTACAAACGGGCGCCGTTGGTGAGGATCATGTTGGCCGCGCCGATCTCGTCGGCGTCGACGATCGGGGCCGGCCCCGTGGAGCGGCTCAGGTCGAAGCCACGCGCGTCGCGCAGCGGGGACTCGACTTCGTAGTCCCACCGGGTGCGCTTGGCCCGCTGGATGCCGCTGGCCGCCGCATACGCCAGTACCGCCTGGGTGGACGTGAGGATCGGGTTCGCGGTCGGATCAGACGGCGAGGAAATGCCGTATTCGACCTCAGTTCCGATGATCCGTTGCATGCCGCCAAGACTAGACGGCTGTCGATACGCGACGATTAGCCGCATGACCACATCTGGGCGAGCGCAGCGACGGGAATTGCCCTCTCGTGCCGACCGGGTCGCCGCCGAGACCTGGTTTCTGCGCCGTGGACTGCCCGCGGTGCTGCGCCCGGGAGCGCTGGTGCGACGGCTGTGGCAACGCTCGGCCCCGGCGCTGGCCGCGTTCGCGGTGTTCATGGCCAACTCGATCCTCGTCACCACGGTGACCGGCAAACACACCATCAACATCGAGGGCCAGCCCACCCGGACCGAGTGGTTCGTGCTGGCATTGCTCCTGCTGGTGGCTCCGGTGGCCGCGCTGGCCGGCTGGCTGGTGTCGCGCATCGCGTCGTGGCGGGGTCGCGCCACGGCGGCCGCAGTGTCGGTGGCGGTGTGCGCCGTCGGCGCGGTGCTCGGTGGCCCCGGTCCGAAAGTCGGTGCCAACCTCGTCTACGTCGGTGTCGTCATCGCCGTCATCCTGGTCTGCACCGCGACCGGAATCGGCTCGATCCTGGGCTGGGCCCTGGATACCACGGCGCACAACCTCACTCTCGTGGGCAACCTCTTCGTGCGGGCCCTGCCGATCATGCTGTTGACGGTGCTGGTGTTCTTCAACACCTACGTCTGGCTGATGGCGGCCATCGTCAGCCGTGCCCGGCTGTGGTCCGCGCTGGGCTTCCTGGCGCTGATCGCCGTGGCGTTCGTCATCGCGACCACCATCGACCGGGTCCGGCCGATGCTCACCGCGTCGGCACCTGACGCACCCGAGGCCCAGAACGCGGTACTGGCCGACACACCGTTCGTGCACCTGCCCGCGCCCGCCCACCGAATCCCGTTGTCCCGCATCGAACGGGTCAACGTGGTGTTCGTCCTGGCCATGTCGCAGGTGCTGCAGCTGCTGATCGTCGCGCTGGTCACCGCGTTCATATTCCTGGTGCTCGGCCTGATCCTGATCAGCCCGAAGCTGCTGGCGGAATGGACGCGGGGCAACGGCTCGCCCGACGGCTCCATCTTCGGCATGACACTGCCCATTCCGGAGTCACTGATCCAGACGACGCTCTTCCTGGGCGCCCTGACCTTCATGTACATCACGGCGCGCACCACGACAGACGCCGAGTACCGCGCCGAGTTCGTCGACCCGCAGATCGACAGCCTGCGCCGTCGGCTCGACGCGCGGGACCGCTACCTCGCCGACCTCAGACATGCGTGAGGGCTGTGTACGCAATTCCGAAGTTTTGCGTGCACAGCCCTCACACTCATCGCAGTTACAGGTACTGCCCCAGGTTGCTCTCGGTATCGATGGCCCGGCTGGCCGACGAACTCTTGCCGGTGACCAGCGTGCGGATGTAGACGATCCGCTCGCCCTTCTTGCCCGAAATCCGCGCCCAGTCATCGGGATTGGTGGTGTTGGGCAGGTCCTCGTTCTCGGCGAACTCGTCGACGATGGAGTCCAGCAGATGCTGCACCCGCAGACCGCGCTGCCCGGTTTCCAGCACCGACTTGATCGCGTACTTCTTGGCGCGGTCCACGACGTTCTGGATCATGGCGCCGGAGTTGAAGTCCTTGAAGTACATGACCTCCTTGTCGCCGTTGGCGTAGGTCACCTCGAGGAAGCGGTTGTCGTCGATCTCCGCGTACATCCGGTCCACGATCTTCTCGATCATGGCCTTGATCGTCAGCGCCCGATCGCCGTTGAACTCGGCCAGGTCGTCGGCATGCACCGGCAGGTCCTCGGTGAGGTACTTGCTGAAGATGTCCTGCGCCGCTTCGGCGTCCGGCCGCTCGATCTTGATCTTCACGTCCAGGCGGCCGGGCCGCAGGATGGCCGGATCGATCATGTCCTCGCGGTTGGAGGCGCCGATGACGATGACGTTCTCCAGGCCCTCGACACCGTCGATCTCACTGAGAAGCTGTGGCACCACGGTGGTCTCGACGTCGGAGCTGACGCCGGTGCCACGGGTACGGAAGATCGAGTCCATCTCGTCGAAGAACACGATCACCGGAGTGCCCTCGGAGGCCTTCTCGCGGGCCCGCTGGAAGATCAGGCGGATATGCCGCTCGGTCTCGCCCACGAACTTGTTGAGCAGCTCGGGACCCTTGATGTTCAAGAAGTAGCTCTTGGCTTCCCGCGCGTCGTCGCCACGGATCTCGGCCATCTTCTTGGCCAGCGAGTTGGCGACGGCCTTCGCGATCAGCGTCTTGCCGCAACCCGGAGGGCCGTACAGCAGCACGCCCTTCGGCGGCCGCAGTGAGTATTCCTTGTACAGATCCTTGTGCAGGAACGGCAGTTCCACCGCGTCGCGGATCAGCTCGATCTGCCGCGTCAGGCCGCCGATGTCGCTGTAGGCGACGTCGGGCACCTCTTCGAGAACCAGGTCCTCGACCTCGGCCTTGGGAATCCGCTCGAAGGCGTACCCGGCCTTGCTGTCGACCAGCAGCGAGTCGCCCGGCCGGAGCTTGCGCGCCCGCTCGTCCGCGAGGTCGTCGATGCCCTCGAGCACCTCGGCGACCTCGGGGTCCAGGTATTCGAGCGCGACCAGCGGCTCGGCGAGCCAGACGATGCGCTCCTCGTCGGCATGGCCGACGACGAGGGCACGCTTCCCGTCGTTGAGGATCTCGCGCAGCGTGCTGATCTCGCCGACCGCTTCGAACGAGCCGGCCTCGACCACCGTCAGCGCCTCGTTGAGGCGGACGGTCTGGCCCTGCTTGAGTTCGGACACCTCGATGTTCGGCGACACCGACAGCCGCATCTTGCGACCGGAGGTGAAGACGTCGACGGTGTCGTCGTCGTGGGTGAGCAGCAAGACGCCGTAACCGCTGGGCGGCTGCCCCAGCCGATCGACCTCCTCGCGGAGCGCCAGCAACTGCTGCCGCGCCTCTTTGAGGGTGTCCATCAACTTGCCGTTGCGGGTCGTCAGCGAATCGATGCGGGCTTCGAGCTGCTGCACGTCCCGCGGTCCGCGATGCGTCGCGGCCGCGTTGGTGAGCTGCTCGCGCAGCGCCGCCGTCTCGCTGCGAAGCCGCGCCAACTCGGCGGCATCGGTGCTGGACATGGGGTTCTGACGAGGTATGCCCGGGTTGCCGAAGGCGTCCGGGCGATCCATTTCAGACATCTTGCGCTCCTTTCCCACACCGGAAGTTGGTGCGGCGGATACCTCAACGCTACCGGCGATCTGCCGATCATGGGCGTCGAAGGAATTGCGACACACGGGTGTCCCTCCGACCGCGCTGTTAATCTCATACGCGAGTCGGGCTCATCGAAAGGACCGCAGTGATCGTCAAATCCCTCGTCACCGGCATCGCAGCCACCGCCCTCGTCGGCGCCGCAGCCGCCGGTACGACCGTGGCTTCGCAGACGGCCATCCCGACCACTGGAACGTCGACGGTCGCGCCGGTCGTCCGCCAGGTGCCGCTGCCCCAGGCGCCCGCGCCGGGCCTGCAGACGTCGCTGGTGTCCACCCTCAACGGGCTCACGGCCGCCGGGAGCTTCGCCGGGTCCAAGGGCAGCTACATCCAGGGTGGCGTCGGCCGGCTCGAGGCCATCACCGCCGACCGGGCCTACAGCAACGCCGTGAAGCAGGGCGTGTTCCCCATGAGCTTCGCCGTTGCCGACATCGATGACCTCGGAGACGGCACCGCGACGGCCAACGTCACCGCCACCGCTGCCACCGGTGCCACCGCGGCCCAGCCGCTGACCTTCGTCGCCGGCCCCAGCCCCACCGGCTGGCAACTGTCCAAGGGCTCGGCCATGGCCCTGCTGTCGTCGGTGAAGTAGGCGCCAGGACCAGCCCGGTGAATCCAACCCGAGGGACCCTGATCGCCGTCGTCGCGGCGGCGATCGGGTTGGCCGGGTGCAGTGAACACGTCGAACCGCCGGCCGACCCGATGCCCCGTTCACTGCTGACCACCGACGCCAAGGCGCCCGAAGCGGCGCCGCTGCCGTCGCCCGACGCGATCACCGCGGTGCTGTACAAGATCGCGGATCCCGCGGTGCCGTCAGCACAAAAGATCGGGCTGATCCAATACGGCACCGCCGAGGATCAGGCCGGACTGGACAGCTTCACCAAGGCGCTGCGCGACAACGGCTTCAACCCGATGAACGTGACGGCGACGGACCTGCTGTGGTCGGCCGGGCAGCCGGGCGACATCATCGCCACGATCACCATCAGTTCGGTCGCCGCGCCGGACAACAAGTTCACGTTCCCCATGGAATTCAGCCCCATCCGGGACGCCTGGCAGCTGAACCGGCAAACCGCCAACCTGCTGCTGAAGCTGGGACAGCCGGGCGGCCCGGGCGCTTCGGGCGTCTCGACGACGCCTGGTCGCTGAGCTGTCGAATGTGGGTCGGGTGGCTGGAATTCGACCTGTTATTGGGCGATGTGCACTCGCTGAAAGAGAAGCGCTCGGTGATCCGGCCGATCATCGCCGAACTGCAGCGCAAGTTCTACGTGTCCGCCGCCGAGAGCGGAAATCAGGAGCTGCACCGTCGGGCGGCCATCGGGGTGTCGGTCGTGGCGGCCGACCGCCATCACGTCGTCGAGGTGCTCGACGCCGCCGAACGTCAGGTTGCGGGACACCCGGAGATCGAGCTGCTGTCCGTGCGGCGCGGCCTCGTCAGCAGTGCGGACTAGATGTTGCGCTTGCGCCGCAGCGGCTGCGGCGTCACGGCCCCCGGCGCAAGGCGGCGGGCGCTGATCAGGAACGCGGTGTGACCGCGCATCGAATGCTGCGGGCGCACCGCGAGTCCGACGACATCCCAGCCGCGCTGCAGCGATTCCCAGGACCGCGGCTCGGTCCAGCACTGCTGCTCACGCAGGGCCTCGACGGTCTTCGACAGCTGCGTGACCGTCGCGACGTAGACGATCAGGACGCCACCCGGAACCAGCGCCTTCGACACCGTCTCCAGCACGTCCCAGGGTGCGAGCATGTCGAGCACGACGCGGTCGACGGTGCCGTCCCCCGTCGCTTCGCTCGCCCCCGCCGCGCCGTCGTAGTCGTTCAGATCGGCGATCACCAGGTTCCAGTTCGCCGGCCGCTCGCCGAAGAAGGTCTCGACGTTGCGCACGGCGTGCACCGCATGGTCGTCGCGAACTTCGTAGGACGTCACCGAACCGCCCGGGCCGACGGCCCGCAACAGTGAACACGTCAGCGCACCGGAGCCGGCGCCGGCTTCCAAAACCCTTGCGCCCGGGAAGATGTCGCCCTCGTGCACGATCTGCGCCGCGTCCTTGGGGTAAATCACCTGCGCACCGCGCGGCATCGAGAGGACATAGTCGATCAGCAGCGGACGCAGGACCAGGAACGGGTCGCCGTTGGTGGATTTCACGACGCTGCCCTCGGGCTGGTCGATCACTGAATCGTGGGCGATGATGCCGCGGTGGGTGTGGAATTCTCCACCCGTCGCAAGCACCATCGTGTAGTGCCGGCCTTTGGCGTCGGTCAGTTGGACGCGGTCGCCGACGGTGAAGGGTCCGGTGATTCTCACCGGGCCAGCCTGCCAGCCGACCCGCCCGGGCAGACGGCCGGGGTTCGGCAACTTTGTCGTTGCCCCCACCTAAGCTGCTGGCATGACCAACAGCGAGAAGCCGAAGGCGGATCGCGCATGACTTCGGCCACCGTCCCTGTCCGACGGCCGGCACTGTCGCCGTCGCGGGCCGGTGACTTCAAACAGTGCCCGCTGCTCTATCGGTTCCGGGCCATCGACCGGCTGCCGGAGCCGCCGTCGACCGCGCAGTTGCGAGGCTCGGTGGTGCACGCCGCGTTGGAGCAGCTGTACGCGCTGCCTGCCACCGACCGGGTGCCGGAGACCGCGCTGTCTCTCGTGACGCCGGCGTGGGACGCCGTGGTGGCGGAGAAGCCCGAGCTGGCCGAGGAGATCGCGCCCGAGCTGCGGGAGACGCTGCTCAAAGAAGCGCGGGCGCTGCTGTCCGGGTACTACCGACTGGAGGACCCGACCCGCTTCGATCCGCAGAGCTGCGAGCAACGTGTCGAGGTCGAGTTGTCCGACGGCACCCTGCTGCGTGGATTCGTCGACCGGATCGACGTCGCGCCGACGGGCGAGCTCCGCGTGGTCGACTACAAGACCGGGAAGGCCCCGCCGGAAGCGCGGGCACTGGCCGAGTTCAAGGCCATGTTCCAGATGAAGTTCTATGCGGTGGCCCTGCTCCGGCTGCGGGGCGTGGTGCCCGCGCGGCTGCGGCTGCTGTACCTGGCCGACAGTCAGGTGCTGGACTACAGCCCTGATCTGGCCGAGTTGGAAAGGTTCGAGAAGACCCTGATGGCCATCTGGCACGCCATCCAGAAGTCGGGCGAGACCGGTGATTTCCGGCCCAACCCGTCGAAGCTGTGTTCGTGGTGCACGCACCAGGACCTGTGCCCCGCTTTCGGCGGCACTCCCCCGCCGTACCCCGGCTGGCCCGAGAACTTCGGGGCCGCATGATCGACTGTTACTACCGTCGGTTGGACACCGACGGTGATCTGCAGCGCTTCGAATCGACCATCGGCACCGGCAGCAACTGGGATGACAGTATCCAGCACGGGTCGCCGCCGCTGGCACTGCTGACCAAGGCCATCGAAGAACTGGCCGCCGGCAGCGGTATGCAGGTGGGCCGGCTGACCCTCGACATTCTCGGCGCCATTCCGGTTGCGCCCGTTGCGGTTCGGGCCTGGGTGTCGCGGCCCGGCTCGCGCATCTGCATGATGACCGCGGAGATGACGGCCGCGCAGCGCGACGGTTCCGAACGTGCGGTGGCGCGAATGTCGGCGTGGCTTCTGGCGGTGACCGACACGCGCGACGCGGTCCTGGATCGGTACCCGCCGATGCCTCGGTTGCCCGACACCGGTTTCCGGCATCACTGGCAGGGCCGGCCCGGCTATCTGGAGACCGTCACCTGGGTGCCTCAGCCCGATGACGCCAACGCGTCGGTGGTGTGGATGCGACCACTGATCTCACTCGTCGACGACGAGAAGACGACCGACCTGCAGCAGCTGGCGATGGTCGTCGATTCCGCGAATGGCATTGGTGCGGCGCTGGATCCGAACGAGTTCATGTTCATGAACACCGACACCACGGTGCACCTGCACCGCGCGCCTGTCGGCCCGGAGTTCTGTCTGCGGGCGCGCGGCTCGATCGGCCCCGACGGCCTCGGCTCGACCACGGCGGAGCTGTTCGACGAAAAAGGCTTCTTCGGGACGTCAGCGCAGACGCTGTTGGTGCAGCGGCGCTGACGAGCCGGGATCACTTCGCGACGTCGACAGCGGATGTGGGTGCGTCGAAGAAGGCGCGCAAGGCCGCGAGGTCGCCGTCGATGTCGACGAGCGCAGCGACGTCGTCGAGGGCAAGCAGGCCTGCTGCGAGCCCGAGCACAATCTGCGCCTCGGCCGTCAGCACGGCGTCGAGCTTGCGCCCGTCGGGCCAGCCGACCTCGATGCCGGCCTCGGTCGCGCGCAGTTGGACGGTGACACCGCCCACCACGATGCCCACCGCGGTCGACTGCCCGCCGGGCGCACGTCCGGCGAACAGGGCCGGAAGGGCCACGAGCAACCCGTCGGTGCGGAAGCTGTCCCCTTCCGGACCGCGGATCATCAGCGGCGTCGACCACCGGATCATGGCGTAGATCGGTTCCCGCAGTTGGGCGCCCCAGTCGGTGAGGGCGTACGTGATCGCGTTGGCCTCGTCGGACAAGCGCCGCGCGACGACGCCGGCGGATTCGAGATCCCGGAGCCGGTCGGTCAGCAGGTTCGTCGCGATCCCCGGTAGCCCCTCACGCAGCTCACCGAAGCGCGCCGGCCCGATCAGGAGCTGACGGACTATCAGCAGATTCCACCTGTCGCCCACCACGTCCAACGCCCTGGCGAGTCCGCAGTACTGGCCGTAGTCTCGACTCATCATCACCCTACTTGATTTTTTAAAGTACACCTGATTATATCAACCATCGAGCGGAGGTTCCATGAAAATCGCAGAACGACAAAACGGCCCGCGCCGCAAGGCGGGCATTTTGGCCGCCGTCTACGTCGCGGTCTTGGCCATCAACCTGGACGTGACGATCGTCAACGTGGCCTTGCCCAGCATCGCGACCCAACTGCACGCCGATACCCGTGGCCTGCAATGGGTCGTCGACGGCTACACCCTGACCTTCGCGGCCCTCGTCCTGGCAGCAGGCAGCCTGTCGGACCGCTACGGACGTCGGCCGGCGCTGCTGATCGGCCTGCTCGGGTTCGCCGCCACGAGCGGGATCGGCGCACTGGCCACCAGCACCGCAGCCCTCGTCGCGGCGAGATTCGGCATGGGAGTTTTCGCCGCGCTCATCTTCCCCACCACCCTGTCGATCATCACCAACACCTTTTCCGACCGACGCCAACGCGCCGCGGCACTGGGCGGCTGGGGCGCGGTGGTCGGCGTCGGTGTCGCTGCAGGCCCGGTCACCGGAGGCCTTCTGCTCGAACACTTCTCGTGGAGCAGCGTGTTCTGGGCACTCATCCCCCTGGCGCTGCTGGCAGCGGTTCTCGGGTCTTTCCTGGTCCCGGAATCACGTGACCCGGGGGTGCCGCCACTCGACATCCGGGGCTTGATCACCTCGACCGCATTGCTCGGTGTGCTCGTCTACACCATCATCGAAGCCCCTATCCGAGGCTGGCACAGCCCCGCGACACTGTTCGGCTTCGTCGCCGCGGCAGCGCTGACCCTGGCGTTCGTGACGATCGAGCAGGCAGCAGCGCACCCCATGCTCGATGTCAGATTGTTCACCGACCGCAGATTCAGCGCCGCCAGCGCATCGGTGGCCGTCACCTTCTTCGCATTGTCCGGCTTCATCTTTCTGATCACCCAGTATTTTCAGGTGCTGCGCGGGTTCAGCCCGTTCTCGACCGGCGCCCGCATCCTGCCCGTCGCCGGCTCCATCGCGATCGGCTCCATCGCCGGTGGCTTGCTCGCACCACGCATCGGAACCCGCACCGTGGTGGTCAGTGGGCTGGCGTCCTTCGGCACCGCGATGGCCTGGATTGCCGGGAGCATCGACACCGACACCCCCTACTGGGCCACCATCGTTGCGCAGATGGTGCTCATGGGCCTGGGCATCGGCCTGGTCTCCACTCCCGCAACAGAATCCATCATGCTCGTGCTGCCGCCGGCCCGGGCCGGCATCGGTTCGGCGGTCAACGACGCCACGCGCGAACTGGGTGCCACACTCGGCGTGGCCATCGTCGGCTCACTCTTTTCCTCGATCTTCAGTGCCCGCCTCGCTGACAGCACATTCGCCGTCACCGGGAAGGCCAGCGAGGCCGGCGACTCCGTACCAACCGCGTTCCGCATCGCCACCGCGCACCCCGAACTCCTTGTTGCCGTGCAGCATTCGTTCCTCAGCGGGATCACCACGGCCTGCACGGTCGTCGCGGCCCTCTGTTACGCCGCGGCTGCCGCCGGAGTCTTCGCACTGCCCGGCCGACGGTTTCAGCCGCCGGTCGCCGCGACGGGCACCTCGGATGAGACGGAGGCTCGCGCATCGGTGGTTGCCCAGCAGGCATAGGTTCCGGATCTCGACGCCGCAACCGATTGACCGACAAGCCGCCATTGGCCCACCCGTGCCTAGCAGTGGCGGACGGAGTTCGCGGCGAGCCAGTCGGTGAAGCGTGTCGTGCAGATGGTGGCATCGCCGCCTGGCGCGAGCGAGAGATCATCGATCACGGCACCGAAGTACGGTGCTCGGGGATCGGTCACGACCCGGCGAGGATCGCCCGCCGCCGCGAGGCCCGTACGGACAAAATCGTCCATCCCAATGGCTTCCGGGCCGACGACCTCGACCACCCCGTTGATGGGGCTTCCCACAGCGGCAGCGGCGACGGCGGCCGCCACATCGTCAGCGGCGATCGGGCGAAACACGGCGTGCGGCAGGGTCACGATTTCCCCATCGGTGGCCGAGTCGGCCAAGCCGCCCACGAATTCGTAGAACGGTGTGGCACGAACGATCGAGTACGGCCGGCCGGAATCGCTGATCCGATTTTCCTGGGCGCCCTTGGCGGCGTTGTAGCCGCTATCGGGCGTCGTGTGCGCTCCCACAACCGAGAGGGCCACATGGTGCCCAACACCGACTTCACGTTCGGCTGCAAGGAGATTCGTTGTCGTTGTGGTGAAGAAGTGCATCACCGCCTCGTCTTCGAACAACGGCGAGTCGGAGACATCGACGACGACGTCCGCGCCCACCAGCGCACTGGCGAGGCCCTCGCCAGTGAGTGCGTCCACGCCCGACCGACGGGAGCCGGCAACCACATCGTGTCCCTGCGCGGTGAGGATGGTCGATACCTTGGCGCCGATGAGCCCACGGCCGCCGATGACAACAATTTTCATGATCACCCTTTCGGATACGTTGTTTTGTAACATTTTTCGAGTTCTTGAGCCGGCAGCGCGGGACCGGCGGACTATCTGTCCGGATCAGTTCGTTGCGGCATCGTCGGTGCTGAGTGGACCGTCTCCGGTATCGACCAGGAAGACCGCAAGCAGTTCGGCAGGCTCTGTGGCACTGGCATTTTCACTGATGATGTGATGGGCACCGGGAGTCTCACGCCATGTTTCACCGGCGTGATAGACCCGTGCCGGTTCGCCTTCGACCTGGCTACGAAGCGCGCCGGAAATTACGTACGCCATGATGAATGCCGAATTGGCGTGGTGATGGGCGACGCTTTTCCCGCCCGGCGGATAGCTGACGGTCACGGCCCGCATCGATTTGTCCGTGGCGTTCGTTGGTTCGTCGAAAACAACACGTACCGCAGGCTCCTGCCCCGAAAACGAGGGCGCCGGCTGCGCATTGACCACGGGTGCGAGCGTCGCTGTTGCGAGCAAGGTGGCGAGCATTATCTTCACGGCCATTTTGACTGACTCCCTGTCGGTTCGATGATGTCTGCTCACTCGGCTGATCGCGCGGTGCCATGGACGACCGCGCCGATGGAATCGGCCAGCGTCAAGACCGAAACACCGATCAGCACAACGTCTTTGATGAGAAACTGTCCGGTCATCGACAGCAGCGGAAATCCACCCTCAGACGACTCACCGACACCGGGAGTTGTGAACAGGAAAGACAGGGTGCTCGCGAAGAGCAGCACCGCCACCGCACTTCCGAACGCCGACAGCGCGGGGAACCAGGGCTTGGCAATGATCAGGAGTGCCGTGGCGATCTCCAGCACTCCCAACATCGTCGAGAACGTCTCCACGCTGAACACGGTGTAGAGCCACCCCATGAAGGGGCTGTTGGCCACGAGCGGTTCGATGTTGTGCGCCTCGTACGGGTAGAACTTGCAGATTCCGATCCAGCCGATGACCAGCGCAAGCCCATAGCGGGCCAGTATCCAACCGGTCGATTTCACCGCCGACTCAGCGTTCAGCAGTGCAGCTGGGAGAGTGTTCGCTTTGACCGCCATGTTCCTGGCTACCTTCCGTAGTGATCTTGTGCTGCGCGAGATGCGCAACATCAGCAAGAAGGACTATATAGTCCTTTTTATTCCGCGGATCGCGCTTTCGCGCACTTCGGCACATAAACCCTCGCCCGGAGAAACCTCATGCGCAACAGCAGCTCCCTTACTGGCTCGGCCCCGTCGTCGACCACCGCGGCACACCGGCGCACCCCGCAGAGTCGCCAAGAACTCCGTCGCAATTCCGGGCATAAAAGGACTATATAGTCCGTTACTGTCATCGCATAGGCGCACCGCGCCGCGTAAACCGTTCGCCCCTCGCCGGTAAGGAAACACCGTGACCAATGACCTGACCATGACCAATGCCGTCATCGAGAGCCTCGTGAGCCGCAGTACCACCAGCCACTACGATCCTGGGTTCACCTTGACCGACGACCAAATCGCCAACCTGGTACGAATCGCGACCACGGCGCCGACGTCGTTCCACCTACAGAACTGGCGTTTCATCGCCGTTCGAACGCCGGAGGCCAAGGCCCGGCTGCGGCCCATCGCGTGGGACCAGCCCAAGATCACTGCTGCGGCCGTTACCTTCATCATCTGCGGCCAGTTGCCCGATCATGCGACGGTGCCGGAGCGCCTGGCCCCCGTCGTGGAAGCAGGCATCATGCCTGCCGAGGCTGTGCCGCAGTGGGAGGAATCGGCGCGCGGCTTGTACGCCGACCATCCGCAGCGTCAGCGTGACGAAGCAGTGCGCACAGGTTCGATCGGCGCAACCGCCTTGATCTATGCGGCCAACGCACTGAGCCTGGGTTCGACGCCGATCATCGGGTTCGACGCCGAAGCGGTCACTCGGGAATTCGCGCTGGCCCGGGACGAGGTGCCGGTCATGTTGGTTTCGGTCGGGGCGAAGCAACCACAGAACTGGCCGCAGAAGCCGCGACGTCCGGTCAGCGACCTCTTGACATTCGTTTAGCGACGGTGATCAGGCCCCGACCAACCGCGCGGGGTCACCGGCGATCCCGTCGAGGGCGCCGCACACAGAAGCCGTTGGCGCCGAACACTTCCCACGCGACAGGAGGCCAGCACAGTCGAACACCACAGTCAGCTGCACCAAGCCCGAACCAACCCGCTCTCCTATATCCGAAAGGAACCACGATGACTCACTTCACCCCCATCGAACCCGAGGCAGCGTCCGGCAAGACCGCCGAGCTCCTGACTCAGGTACAGAAATCGCTGGGCGCCACTCCCAACATGACGAAAGCCATGGCACACAGCCCCACGCTGCTCAAGAGCTACCTCGCACTGTTTTCCGCAGTAGGCACCGGCACATTGTCTGCGGCCGTCCGCGCGCGTCTGGCAATCGCCACCGCGCAGCTCAACGGATGCGAATATTGCTTGTCGTCACACACTTACATCGGCGCCAACGTCACCAAGGTCGACGCAACTGAGCTCCAGAACGCCCGGAATGGACAGTCCACGGACCCGCATGTGGCTGCGCTGCTGAAACTGTCGAACAGCATCGCCGAGAACGCAGGTGATGTCGACGAAGCCGACATCACCGCGGCGCTCAATGCCGGTGTGACCGAAGCGGAAATCGGAGAGTTGGTGGCCAACCTCGCGTTGAACACGATGACGAACTACTTCAACATCATGGCGCGAGTCGACAACGATTGGCCGGTCGTGGCGCTGTGATCCGGTAGTACTCGACCCGCAGACAAGACGTAGGGCCCGCCACGGCATTCGATGGCGGGCCCTACGTCCAGCTGCGACGCGCTTCGGTGTGCAGTACCGACGGTCAGCGTCTGGCCGCGGCACTACCGTCCCGAGGTGCGCACACGTCGGGTCGGAGTCGGTTTGCGCGCCGTGGCAGTTGAGCCGGGCGCCCCACGCGCGGCCCCACGTCCGTCCGGCCGGCCCGCCGCAGCTTTGGTCAGACTTTCGATGTGCGCCAGCGCCATATCGAGCGCGGTGGCCATCGGAGCCACGTCATGCTCGGCTTGAGCCAGCAGGTAACCGCCCTGCAGTGCCGCCATCAGGCCTGTGGCCAACGCGCCAGAATCAGTATCGGCCGGCAGGATCCCGTCGTCGATCATGCGCTGAAACCCGTTCGCCAGCAGTCCTTCCCAACTCGCGAAGTGCTGCGACAGCGACGTTCGTGCCTGGTCGTCCTGATCAGCAACTTCGATGACCAGGTTGCCCAGCGCACAGCCGTAGGCACCATCTTGCAGAGCGGCGCCTTGAATGAGGGCGTCTCGCCACCGCCGCAGACCACTCATCGATTTCAATCGCGCCAAGCGCTGTCCCTCACGCTCCAGGACCTGCTCACCACGCAGCGCGACCACCGCGCGCACCAATTCCGGCTTACCCCCCGGAAAATGCTTGTACAGCTGAGATTTACTGGTTCCCGTCGCCGCCCGCACGTCGTCGAGAGTGACGGCATTGACGCCGCGGACGTACATGAGTTCTGCGGCGGACGCGATCATCCGTGCGCGGGTCGCCTCTCCGCGGGCGGTTGTCCGCCGCGGCGTCTGCTGCTCACCGCTGGTCATCGGCAAGACACTACCGGCTGCGGGTACGACGTCGGCGTAGCTCCTCGGCGTCCGGCGGACTTGTGTCGAGAACGCGACCCCCGCTGCGTCACGGAAGCCAGAGGCGGCTTCATGCTCGTTACAGTCACCACAGCTCCTGCCTTAGCTACGAGACCGGCGTAGATGCACCCTGTGGGGATGCGCTCACGACTTGCCGGCTTCTTTCCAGAGTAGCCCTGACAGATGGACGATGGGGTCCGCTTGAATTTCCCCCGTAGCGATCAGTGCACCCGCCCTTCAGCTGACGAAGTAGCCGTTGAAATCGATGGTGTCGCAGCACCAGCCGACACATAACGGACTATATAGTCCCTTTCTAGAAGGGGTGACGTCCGCGCGTAACGAGTCGGTTCGACGTCGCGAAGTCACTGCAGAGAACGCGGCGCCGGGAGACCTACGCCCAGAAATCATTGAAACAAGCTGTCCCCTTGCGCTTTTCGAAAGGAACCCCGCGTGCACCGAAATCCCGATGATCTGTCTCGAGCACTGATGGAAACTCAGCGTCGGCAGCTGTCTGAGGTCACCAGCGTGTCTTGCTTCGATGCGTGGCGCGACAGTCTGGTCGCAACGAGCAGGCGATCGGGCGACCCACCCGGTGGGGCATTGGGGGTGGTGATCGCACGGCTGGCCGATCAGAACGAAAGCGTCCGCACAGAGGCCGCAAGCTACTTCACGGGATGGCGCCGACTGCTTGCCACAACAATGCGACAGTTGCAGGAACGTGGCCGGCTGCGCCACGACGCGGACCCGGATGCCCTCGCCACCGGTCTCGTCGCAGGAGTGCAAGGCGGTTATCTCCGAGCGCAAGCGAGCGGCAGCTCCCATCACCTGCTCGTTGCGATCGAGATGGCCCTGGAGCACATCCGATCCTTCGCCGACCAGCTGTGAACCCGCGCCGGGTATTCCCGGAGCGTTGCACCTGACCTGCTCTTGCCCGGTTTCATGTCCCGACGGCCACTGTGCCCCACCGATCCTGTGCGCCAGATCACGGTCGGACGACATTCGGTTTCGGGGCCGGCTTCCGACTACACCTGCAGAACGTGTCCGACATTGCCGACGGATATCAGAACTGGTGTATTCAGGGGAATCGTCGTGGTGAACTTTGCGGCTGGTGAACGGTCATGGTGGCGTCGTAGCCGTTGGTGGCGCGTGCCGGTGGCCCTGGTGGTGACCATCATTCTTTCGATCTGCGGGATACTTTGGTTGGCCGGCCTCGATCGTCCACGCTCGGAACAAGGCGTAGGTCTGCCACTGGCGCAGCCTTTCTCCCAGCCCGTTCCGTGCGCGGGCCAGTCGTTCAGCCCGGACACGCTGGTCCTCCTGGCCAACGGCAACAAACGCCCCATCGCGGAGCTCAAGGCCGGGGATCGCGTGTGGTCCTTCGATCCGGAAACCGGGCACACCAGCGGTCAGCTGGTGCAGGCGGTCCTGGTCAACCACGACACCGAGCTGGTCGACCTCACGATCACCAACCCTGCCGATGTCGCCTCGGTGATACACACCACCGCCAACCACCCGTTCTACAGCACGGACCGCGCCCAACCGTCGGCATCTGAGGTTGTCGGGTTGGCCGCCACCACCGGCACCGCCGAGCGGCCGAGCGCCGAATGGATCGATGCGAAAGACCTGCACCCCGGCGATCGGTTGGCCACCCCCTTCCGGGACAGCGTTGCGCACGTCGCAGGCAGCACGCCGGTATTCGGTACGGCCGACATGTGGGATCTCACCGTCGAGAACACCCATACGTTCTACGTTGCCACCCTCACCGCAGCCGTCCTGGTCCATAACTGCTCGATGCGGTAGGCATCATGGAATCGGTTGCTAGGCAGGAAGTTAACCGATCCGGAGAGTCTCGACGTCGCCTTCCATCCACCACGACGGAGACGTTGAGTCATGTCCTCGAACTGCGCCGCCGCGGCCTGGGGGTCAGCGGGCGGGCGTACGCAAACTGCGGTTCACGTCGTAGATCTCTTCTCTCGGTCCTTGTTTCCACTAGTCGGTGGCTGACGGAGGTCGATGAGTCCGCCGTCAGCTCGGTAGCCCTCGACCGGGCGCAAAACGTAGTCGTCGCCGATGGTGTCGGTCCGGTAGAACCGCTCGAACATCTCGGCAGCCTCCTGCGCAGCGAACACTTCGTGGCGGCGGATCGTCTCGACGCTGCGTGGCAACACGATGTCGACGTCGTGCTCGCCTGGGCTCTCATGCCGATGGCCAACCACCGAACGCACTGACACCGCACCGATTTCAGCTCCCCCGGGCGCGCAGTACTCGATCGTCATCGCCTCGGCGCTGCCGGCGGCTTGCAGGTAGCGCGACGTGGAGAAGTCCGCCTCGATCCCGGCCGGTGGGCGGGCGCTGAGCACGATCGCCCACGGATCGGAGCCGTCCATGTCGCGCAGGTGACGGTCCATCATGCCGCGGTGGTGTTCCCGGCTGAGGTCGACGGACACGTCGCTGCGCTTGGTCTCGTACATCGCCGAGTAATCATGAGTGGGTTTCAGGCTGACCCTGAAGTCGGAGTACGCCTGCGGGCCTTTCGCCCACGCGGACAAGTACTCGAGCACGTCGACCGTCGAGGACATGCCGCCGCTCTCGCCGGCGGAGATGGCTTCGTCCGCCACCCGCGCCGCCTCATCGGTGCGGCCCGCGGCGATCAGCGCGGTGACCGTGCGGGTCAGCGCCCGGTTCGAAGCGATGCCGTCACCGCGCTGCTCGAGCGCCGACACGTAGTCGCCCACGGTGGGATGCGCGGCGATGAACGCAGTTCTGGCGCGGTCGAACGCGTCGAGCACCGGGCTCCAGTTCGGCTCGTCGGTCACCAGGACGTCGAGTGAGCCCTCTTCGATGCGTAGCGGTTGGACCCTGAACGCCCCGTTGACCCGGCGGTTGATCCGCATCTGCGGACCCATCGACACATCGGGCAGGAAAGCCTCCCAGAGGATTTCGTCGACGGCCAGCGGCTTGATGTTGACGGTCCAGATGACGCGCAGCCGGTCTGGGTTTTTGTCCGGGTGGAAGACCCGCGGATAACACAGTTCGGTGAGATAGATGTCGTCGAGGATGAACCCAGACCCACCGACGAACCTCATCCCCCGATCGCGGCACGCCGGTCGCAGCGCATCCTTCCACGCCTGCTCCGCTAATGAGCGTTTCGCCATGTTTCCCCCATGCCAGCGCCGTATTCGATGACGCAACGCGCCGGATATCTTCAGGCTACAAGCACCCAAAGACCGTATCTGACACCAATTTCCACCCGTCAACCCCGGCGCCGGAGGATGTCGGGCCACGCTTCCGGGGAAACGAGTTCCGATCAGATTCGAATCTGGAGTCACCACCATCGATTGTGGTGAACAAGCGCGTCTGCGAACAACGCCACTCCAGCTACCAGGAATAGGAGGCGCACCCCGATCGGGCCGTATCGCGTGAGAGTTCGCACCAGTAAGCGCTGAGCTTGGTCGGCCCGTTTACTTCGACTGGTGGACAGGCCGAGCAGCACCATGCACGGCAACATGGTGAGGACCGAGTACACGATCACGATGACTGGCCAGGCAGGCGGCCGAGGATGCTGTGCCGCAATCATTGCCAGGCCCGCCAAGAACGGAACCGCGGTAGGAGCCTGACCCAGACCGATTGCGGCGCCGAGGAATCCAAGCAACCAGGGCCGCTGGCGCAAGGCAGCTAGGGCCCATCCTGGCGCGGCGCTTTGGGCGACCAGCGGGAAGAATGCCAACACGATGAGCACCACTGCCAGCGCGATTTCACCCCAATATCTCACCGAAGGAGTCAGGTGGAAGTTGGTCACATTGGTCAGCAATCCCAAGCCAAGCACAACACACAAGCCGAACGTGGTGGTCACTGCGAGAACTCCGGCAATGAAGCTCACCCCACCCGGTAGCGCAGACTGGCGGTTCAATCGACTGCCGTAGACCACCGCAGACACAACGCCGATGTTCAACACATTGAGAGAGTCGAGAAAAGCCAAGCCCGCCAACGTCAGCAGAAGTGCTGTCATCGTCGCGTTCCCCCGAAACCCATTGAAACCTCGGCAAGGCTGGCACCGAGACGTTCGCGAAACATCCCCCACTCACCATACGGCGCCAGATCGAGAAGCAAGCAAACGGTAAGACCGCGTCGATCCCGCCCCAGCATCACTCGTATCGGTCGGCCAAGACTCAGGTCTTCATTGCGATAAGAACTTCCAGGGCGACAGACTCGACGAAATGCCCCGACGGATCGATCGCCCGGAGGCCGGCGCTCATTGCCTCCTCAAAGGCGCCCCGGCGGTCGCCGAGTAGTCGCCGAAGTGGCAGTGAGGTCGAGTACAGAAAGCCGATAACTCGTTCGATCGTCCACGATCGCCGAAACTGATAGACCTCCCGGCTGATCTGCGAAAAGGCAGAATCGGCCAACATCTCCTCATGAGTCCGGCCATCCTCGATCAATGGGGGAGGAACCTCGGGGTGATGCGTCGGAAGGAAGCGGCGTTGGATGTCTTGGACAGCCTGTTGCCATGGGGCGCTTGGCAATAGCAGGTTCGTGTCGTTGGCGATGATCAGGCTGCCCCCGTCGTCGACGATGTCATCGAGATCGACGAGGACTTGTTCACGGTCCATCCAGTGAAAAGAGCGCCCCATCGCGACCACCCTGAACCGACCCAGATCGGCCCGGATGTCTGACGAACTCCCCTGTTGCCAAAGCACATTGGTGATGCCCTGCGCTACGGCTTGCCGCCTAGCTTCGGTGAGCATGTCGGCTTCAGGGTCGACGCCGACCGCTTGGGCGACGTGGCCTGCCAACGCCAATGTCAGTTGACCGGTCCCACAGCCAAGATCGAGCAGACGACCGGTGCCGTCGAGGCCCACGTGGCTCACCACGTTGTCGATGACAACCTGTGGGTAGTTGGGACGGTAACGGGCGTAGTGCCAGGCGGTACCTTCAAAAAGGCTGCCACCCCGGCTATCACGTCCATCGGCCTCGCTGATGTCGGCTCCTCCCCCAGCGCGAGCCTCGTGCCTCATCTCGATTCTAAAGATCCGAGGTGGTCAGAATGAATGGAGTCCGTCTCGAAGCTCGTCACCACCGCGGCACTTCGCCGAGACGGGTTCTAGACGTCGCCGACGACCGCCAACCCCTCCACTGGACCCCTCGCCATTTCCGGTCCGCGTCATATTTACTTGCATCTATATAGATGTATAAGCATACTGGTTCTATGGACGTCTTCGAAGCAGTCGCTGAACCGAACCGGCGCGCCCTGCTCGACGTACTCGCCGAGGGTGAGCGCACGGCCGGTGAACTCGTCGCAACCCTTCCCGGCCTCACCCAGCCGACGGTCTCGCGTCACCTCCGGGTATTGCGCGAAGTCGGGCTGGTCGAGGTGCGGCCCGATGCCCAACGACGCATCTACGCGCTCCGCGCCGACGGTCTGATTGAGATGGATCAGTGGATCGACCGCTACCGCCGTTATTGGACCAACCATCTGGATGCCCTTGAGCGGCATCTGGATTCGACATTCGAGGAGGAACATGACAGCCGATGAACTCGAGGGCGTCGTCACGGTCGACGGCGACCGGGCCACGCTGACATTCGAGCGACGGCTGAAGCACTCTGTCGACCGGGTGTGGGCCGCCATTACCGAACCCGCACATCGCGACATCTGGATGGGCAAAACCGTCATCGACGGCCGTGAGGGCGGCTCGATCGAGACCGTCGCTTCGGGCCCGCCCGTGCCGCCGGACATGAAGCGCATGACGGGTCGCATCCTGGTGTGGGATCCCCCGCATGTGTTTGAACATGAGTGGCACCAACAGATCGTCGAACCCGGCGTGGTCCGCTACGAACTCACCGCCGACGGCAGCGGCACTCTACTCCGGATGACCCATCGCGGCCTCGGCGTGCCCAATGCCAACGGATTCCGCCCCGGCACACAGGCTTTCCTCGACCGCCTGCAGGCACTGCTCGACGGCAATCCCCTGCCCGGCTGGCTGGAGCGATACGCCGAGATCGCCGGCCACAGCCCGCTCGACGCCCCACCCACAGTCCCGAATTCCTAGGAGAAATTGATGTCGGACAACACCTTTCACGAAGAACCTACTGTGGTCGTCGCCTACCAGTCCGGGTTCGGTCACACCGCGTTCCTCGCCGAGGCAGTCGCCGCCGGAGCCAGGTCTGGCGGCGCGGCCGTCACCCTGATCCGGTTGGGTGATCTCACCGACGACGACTGGCAGACACTGGACACCGCGGACGCGATCATCTTCGGCACCGCCACCTACATGGGCAATGTGTCGGCGGCGTTCCAGACATTCGCCGAGCAGACGGGTCGCCGCTGCCAGCAGGGCACCTGGCGCGACAAGGTCGCCGCCGGGTTCACCAACTCCGGCTGCAAGAGCGGCGACAAGCTCAATTCGCTTGTCTCACTGGCGGTCTTCGCCGCCCAGCATCACATGCATTGGATCAATCTGGGCCTGGGCCCGGGTTGGAATCACTCCACAGCAAGCGACGACGAACTCAATCGGCTGGGCTTCTGGCTAGGTGCCGCAGCGGCGACCGATGTCGATGCGAATCCCGACCAGGTGCACCCGGCCGATACGGCGACCTGCGAGCACCTGGGCCGGCGGGTTGCCGAGGTCACTCGGCAGCTGGTCGCCGGACGCGCTGCGGCACAGGCTGTTACGGAATCCGTTACTGCAGGGGCTTGAGTCCCTCGAGCATCGTGGGCACCAGCTCGGAAACGGTCGGGTGGATGTGCACGGTGTGCGTCATGGTCGTGTACGGGGCTTTGGCGGCCATCAGGTCGAGGATGCAATGCACCACCTCGTCGCCGCCGACACCGAGGATGGAGGCGCCGAGAATCTGGTTGGTCTCGGCGTCGACCACGACCTTCATGAAGCCCTGCGTCTCCCCTTTTTCGACCGCTCGGCCGACGCGGGTCATCGGGCGCTTGCCCACCAACGCTTTTCGCCCTGACGCCCGGACCTGCGCCTCGGTCATCCCGGCCCGCCCGAGCGGCGGATCGATGTACAGCGCATAGGTGGGGATCCGGTCACTGACCCGGCGGGGTTCGTTGTCGAGCAGGTTGGCCGCCACGATCTCGAAGTCGTTGTACGACGTATGGGTGAACGCACCCTTGCCGTTACAGTCGCCCATGGCCCAGATGTGGTCGACGGTGGTCCGCAGCTGATCGTCGACGGTGATGTACCCCCGGGAGTCCGTTTCCACGCCGGCCTTTTCCAGACCCAGGTCGTCGGTGTTCGGCACTCGGCCGACGGCGACCAGCAGGTGCGAGCCCTTGACGACAGCGCTCCCGGTGCTGACCGCTATCCCCTCGCCGTCTTTGGCTACCCGAATATCACTGGCGCCCACATGGATTGTGATGCCCTCACGTTCGAGGATGTCCTTGATGGCAGCGCAGACGTCGTCGTCTTCGCGCGAGGCCAGCCGCGGTCCCCGTTCGACCACCGTGACCTCGGCGCCGAACCGGCGGAACATCTGCGCGAACTCCAGACCGATGTAACTGCCCCCGATGATCACCAGATGCTCTGGCACCGTGTCGAGTTCGAGGATGCCCACATTCGTGAGGTAGTCGACGTCGGCCAGACCGGGGATGTCCGGGGTCGTCGCGCGGCCGCCGGTGTTGAGGAAGATCTTCTTACCGGTGATCTGTTGCTCGCCGACCTGCATCGTGTACGCGTCGAGAAAACGTGCATGCCCGCGCAGCAGCGTGCAGCCGTTCATGCCTTCCAGCCAGCTTTCGACGCCTTCGCGGTCCGCGGTGACGATCCCGTCCTTGCGGCCCTTGACTTTTGCCATATCGACCGCGACGTCACCAGTTCCGATGCCGTAGTCGGCACCACGACGGGCCAGGTGCGCGGCATAGGCACTCGCGACCAATGTCTTGGTCGGTATGCAGCCGTAGTTCACGCAGGTGCCGCCGACGAGCTTGCGCTCGATGACGGCGACGGTCTGGCCGGCTTCGGTGAGCCGGCCGGCCAAGGGCGGACCCGCTTGTCCGGCGCCGACGATGATGGCGTCGAACGCGGTTATCTCAGACGACGACATACGGCCCGATGGCACTCAGCGCGACGGCCGCAATGGCGAAGCCACCACCGACCGCGAGGACGTCCTCGGCAAGCGCCACCGGCAGGTCGCGTCCGCCGTTGCGCGCTACAAGGATTCGGCGTGCGTGGAAGCCTGCCAGCGTCCCGATGACCGCGCCGATCATGCCACCGCCCATGCCGATGAACGTGTGGTGCCACCCGGCACCGATGACCGCACCGGCGAACGCGCCGGTGAGCAACCGGGCCCCGAATTGCGACGGCACCGTTCGGGCCGGCGTCTTGGGCAGCTGATCGGTGATCAACTCGACCACCAGCAGGATCGTCAGCACCGTCACCGTGATCCAGTTACCGACCCATTCGGCCCAGGTACCCACCAGTGGCAGCCAACCGAGCTTGGCACCCCAGGCCACCACCGCGGGCGGAGTCAGCGCCCGCAGGCCCGCGACCACACCGATGAGTAAGGCGAACAGCAGAATCAGCGCTTGTGTCACGTGACCCCTCCAGTTAGGAAGTGCGGGTTGGCGAACCTATGGGGACGCTAACACCGGTACGGGTCAGAAGCGACAGAACCGGATATCGGACGCCAGGATCGCCTTGGCCCCGATGGCCGCCAGCTCATCCATGATGGCGTTGACCTGGCGCCGAGGCACCAGGGCACGCACCGCAACCCAGTCGGCGTCGGCCAGGGGCGCGATGGTCGGCGATTCGAGGCCCGGCGTGATGGCCGTTGCCTGCTCCAAAACGCTGCGGGGGCAGTCGTAATCGAGCATCAGGTACTGCTGCCCGAACACCACACCCTGGATGCGGGCCGCGAGTTGGTCGCGGGCCGGGTCCGGTACGACGTCGGCGCGCTCGATCAGCACAGCCTCCGAATCGCACAGCGATTCACCGAAGGCCACCAGGTTGTGGAGCGCCAGGGTCCGGCCGGATCCGACGACGTCCGCGATGGCGTCGGCCACGCCGAGCTGGATCGAGATCTCCACCGCACCGTCGAGACGGATCACGGTGGCTTCAATCCCCTTGTCTGCCAGGTCTTTCCGCACCAAGTTCGGGTAGGCGCTGGCAACGCGCTTGCCGGCCAGGTCGGCGACCGTCCAGTCCCGCCCCTTCGGTGCGGCATAACGGAACGTCGAGGACCCGAAGCCCAGTGCCAACCGCTCGCTGACGGGGGCCATCGACTCGGCAGCGAGGTCGCGACCGGTGATGCCGAAGTCCAGCTGCCCGGACCCCACGTAGATGGCAATGTCCTTGGGCCGCAGGAAAAAGAACTCGACCTTGTTGGCCGGGTCGACGACCGTCAGATCCTTCGGATCGGTGCGGCGACGGTATCCGGCCTCGGACAGGATGTGGGCGGCCGACTCGCTCAGTGCGCCCTTGTTCGGAACGGCGACGCGCAGGAGGCCGTTGGACGATGCGCCGGTCACAGCTTGCCGTACACGTCGTCGAGGGTCAGGCCGCGCTTGATCATCAACACCTGCGTCCAGTACAGGAGCTGACTGATCTCGCCCGCCAGCTCGTCGTCGCTCTCGTGTTCCGCGGCGATCCACACTTCGCCGGCCTCTTCGATGATCTTCTTGCCCAGATGATGCACCCCGGCGTCCAACGCCGCGACGGTGCCGCTGCCGGCCGGCCGGGTCTTCGCTCGCTCACTGAGCTCGGCGAATAGCGCATCGAAGGTCTTCACGGGCTGTAATTGTTTCACGCTGGGGACACGGGCTGTGCACGTGGCTGCCCACGATCGAGCGGTAGGGCAATCGCTGCGCTCGAAAAAACTTTGGTCACTTTGTTTGCGCTGGTCACAGCAGGTAACTAGGGTCACATTCGTCACAGCGATGTCATGTCGCAGGACATAGGTGACAGTTCTGCATCAGGACATAGGTGACAGTTCCGGTGGTCTTGGTGGTGACACTTGGGCCCGCAGGCTCAGGCGGTGGCTGTTCATGAACCGATCGATCCTCGT